>Ga0209016_1000469_pt1 | contig 47386 bp, 42 predicted proteins | sample EPASupsiteSAE305_FD_187265 | JGI IMG/M metagenome (GOLD analysis project Ga0209016, IMG submission 187265) | Bioremediated contaminated groundwater microbial communities from EPA Superfund site, New Mexico - SAE3-05 (SPAdes) (version 2) | ecosystem: Environmental > Aquatic > Deep subsurface >... | reverse complement strand
GTATTGGACAGTTTCGGTTATGGTTGAGACAGACATAAAACCTCCAGGGCAAGTCAGAAGTGTGAAGAGTGAAGTTTGAAGAGTGAAAGGTTTTTTCTTACTTCACCTTTCACTCTTCACTCTTGCAATTCTAGAATTTCTCAAATTCATCATCCAGATGATCTTTACCCTTGCTGCCCAGGTCGATATGTACACCACCGCTCTTGGTTTGCTTAGGTGGTGCTGCATGGGCTACCTGGGGACGGCTTGGTGGAGCCGCATGGTGTGCTGCCGGGCGGTGGGGAAGGGCACGCTGGGTGCCATGACTATCAATACTGAAGAAGGCGATGGTGCTCTTCAGTTGTTCTGCCTGTCCAGCCAGCTCTTCGGTCGTTGATGCCATCTCTTCAGCTGCCGAGGCGTTCTGTTGAATAACCTGGTCAAGTTGCTGGATAGCGCGGTTAATCTGGTCTGCCCCGGCATCCTGTTCTTTACTGCTGGCTGATATCTCCTGCACCAGTTCTGCAGTGCGCTGGATATCCGGCAGGATGGCGGTCAGCATCTGACCGGCAGCCTCAGCCACCTGGACGCTGCGGCCTGAAAGTTCAGAGATCTCACCGGCTGCAGTCTGGCTGCGTTCTGCCAGCTTACGGACTTCAGAGGCAACCACGGCAAAGCCTTTGCCATGCTCACCGGCCCTGGCTGCCTCAATGGCGGCGTTCAGTGCCAGCAGGTTGGTCTGCCGTGCGATCTCTTCAATAATGCTGATCTTGGTGGCGATCTCTTTCATGGCAGATACGGTTTCCTGTACTGCCTTACCGCCTTCACGGGCATCGGTGGCTGACTTGTTGGAGATCTTTTCGGTCTGGGATGCGTTGTCGGCGTTCTGCTTGATGCTGGAGGACATCTCTTCCATGCTGGAGGAGATCTCTTCTGCGCTGGCAGCCTGCTCGGTTGCCCCTTGCGACAGGGTCTGGGCAGTGGCAGAAAGCTGCTGACCACCGGTGGCAACGCCATCGGCTGCTGCCTGCACTTCCCGAACAATCTCCTTCAGCTTGTCCACCATGTTGGCCAGTGAGTCCATCAGGTCGTCCTGTTCGGACCGTTTCTTCAGTTCAACCATCAGGTTGCCCTGACCAACCTGCTTGGCATTGGCGGTAATGCTGTTAAGGGCTTCAATGTTCTGCTTGATGGCGCTGTTGATCTGTTCAAAGTTCTGGGCAATGGTCTGGGTGTCTTCATCACTTGAACCGACAACGGTATTGACACTCAGATCGCCGATAGCCATCTTTTCCAGGTTTTTAAGCAGCTTGACAACTTCTGTATCCTGGAACTTGGCCTGCTTGTCAGCCACACGGGCAGCCTTCTTGACAGCGGTCTGGTCGGTAACCACCTCAAAGGCGGCAATGATGGTACCGTTGTCATCCTTGATCGGTACGCCGGTGTAGTCGATATCCAGATTAAGTGAACCGGGATGGGCGTCGGTGGCGCTGTTGGTGGTCTGACCACCGGTCATAGCCCGCTGGCAGGCACACTTGTCTGTCTTGCAGTCTGAGGTGCGGAAGTGGTCATAACACTTGGTGCCGGCAACCTGCTGCTGGCTCCTGCCGCCGACCTCAGCCCCCAGCTTGTTCATGTAGAGTACATTAAAGTCGCGGTCAATAATCATGGCCGGGGCTGGCATGACATCCAGCAGGCTGACCAGGCGGGCAATGGTGTTGTTGACGCCATCCACAATCTTGCGGAAGTCGCCCATATGTTTTGAGGCGTCGGCGCGGGTGTTAAGCTTGCCTTCCATGGCAGCCTTGGCCAGCATGTTGGCATCAGCTACCAGGGCACTAACTGCATCAATACAACCGTTCAGGTTGTTTTTGATCTCGTTGAAATCACCGTTGTAACTGTCAGTGATGCGGGGCGGAATATCACCTTTGGAGATGCGATCCACGTATTCGGCAGCCACGTTTAAGGGGCCGATCACGGCATCAAGGGTCTCGTTGACCCCGGCCACAACCTTCTGGAAGTCGCCCTGATGCTTGGTGGCATCGGCGCGGGTGGCCAGTTTGCCGGCAATGGCTGCCTCTGAGAGCATATTGGCGTCCTTAACCAGCGTCTTGATGGCATCCATCATCTTGTTCATGGAGTACATCACGCTGGTGGTATCACCATTAGCCAGCTTGATGTCATGGGACATATCACCGGTGCCAACCAGATTGGCAATATCGGCGACCTCTTTGGGATCGGCGCCAAGCTGCTTCATAACGTTGTTGGCGATGTACAGGCCCAGGCCGACGGCGATTATTACGCCTGCAATCATAAGAATAGTCATATACATGATCGCTGCTTTGGCATGGGATTGGTTTTCGTTAGCAATGTCTTTACTGAACTTGATCTTGGCATCCACCATCTTGGTGATAACACCCTGTAGTGCCCGTGAGGTCTTTTCCCCTTCTCCATACAGCAGTTCATGGGCTTCTGCGTTCTTGTTGGCCATTGCCAGATCAGTGAGCTTGTCTAACTGTACCTTGTTTGCGGCATGCGCTTTCTTGAACTCCTCAAAGACCGCCTTGCCCTCTGCCGAGACAAGGGTCTTTTCATATGCAACAGCATTTTCTTCAATGGTCTTCAGGCGTTCCTTGATCCGTTCTGTATACTGTTTTCGGTCAGCCACGCTGCTGCCTGCGTCAACAATAGCGCGTTGATTAACCCTGATCCGCTGGAATTCAGTGGAAATCACACTGAGGTCCCCCAGCGGTTCTGCGCCGCTTACAAATAATACCTGATCTTCTTTGGCGATCTCATTAATGAAATACATGCCGATCCCGCCGATCAGGCCGGCCAGTAGCGCCACTACAATGAACCCGGTCATCAGTTTTGTTTTTAGACTCATACTGTTCATGTTCTTGCCTCCTGTTGATGTTTGCAATTCATGTTTCTTAGACGAGCTCGCTGTTTCTGACGTTCTGCAGGGTGGTCAAAATTATTGAGCGTACATTGCTGTCAAATGGTTCGTCATGTCCCGGATAGATCAGTTCAATATCCAGCTGGGCCAGCCTGATCAGGGTCTGGACATAGTCCTGGGTGTACTTGCCGCCAGTGGTACGGATTCGTAGCTGGGTATCGCCTGAAAAGAGCAGTTTTTGTGACTGGCAATAAAAGGCTGCCGAATCTGATGAATGTCCCGGTGTGTGCAGCACATCGAGATAATCATCGCCAGCCCGCAAGACCTGTCCATCTTTCAGCAGGCAATCAACGCCAGAGCCTGGTGCCCAGGCATAGACCTTTGCACCGTACTTTTGTTTTAAAAGATCTGCCGATGCTGCATGGTCAAAGTGGTTATGGGTCAGCAAGACCTGTTCAACCGGCACTTTGCCGCAGCCGGTGTAGATGTTGTCTATTTCGTTCAGGATGTACTCATCGGTACCTGGGTCAATCAGGGTGTTGACCGCATCTATCTGGTTCCAGTCCCCCAGCAGCAGGTATGAGCGGCAGGTGTATTTGTCGGGGTTTCTGGCCAGCTGGATTACCCGCATGGGCTGCTAACCCACCTTCCTGAACAGTTGTGCATCAGGGGCCACCTGTTCAAACAGATGGCTGATCTCACTGGGTATCTTCTGGGTGTTTTCAGTGGCAAAGTAACCGCCGGGTGCCAAAGAGCGATGGTACATCTTCAAAACTTCAATCCGCTGCTCGTATGAAAAATGCAGCAGTACGTTTTTGCAGACGATTAAGGAGTAGTCTGAACCGACCGGCTGCAGTTTCAGCAGGTCGTTGTACTTGAAAAAGATCCGGTTGCGGACCCTGTCAATGACCTTGTGATAGCCCGGTTTATCTGCAACGGTTTCAAAATATTTGCCAAAGATATCTGCTGGAATCCGCTGTAACTCTTCTGATTTGTACTCTGCAGCCGTAACAATATCGCCAAAGTTGTTTTCACTGTCGTAATCGGTGGCATCCAGGTAGAGGGTGTTGAAACCCATATCACCCATCCGTTCTGCAAACAGGATTGCCAGGGTGTATGGCTCCTGCCCCAGGGCACAACCGGCATCCCATACTTTGATCCGCAGGCGTCCCAGGGCCAGTTTCAGGGTGTGCTCAACCGCATATTCAAGGACCGGTAAATCTCTGAAAAAAAAGGTAAAAGCCATTAGCCGAACTGCTCCTGTTCAATCAGGGCCACTGACTGAACCAGCAGGCCTGGGTCAAGGATCAGGGCCACGGTGCCATCACCCAGGATAGTAGCTCCAGAGATACCGCGTACATCACGGTAGAGCTTGCCCAGGGTCTTGATCACGGTCTGGTGCTCTCCCACCACATCATCCACCACAAAGCCGATCCGTTTGCCGTTGACCGAGAGGATGACGATCTGTTCGATCTCCGGCTGATTGGTGGTGATCTCAAACTCGGCCCGCAGATTGATGTAGGGGGTCAGTTCACCCCGCACATGGGCCAGGTGGCGGCCATGGGCTGCCTGTACATCGGCGCGGGTCAGTTCAATGCATTCCTCCACCATGGTCAGTGGCAGTACAAAGTAGCTCTGGTCGATCCTGACCAGCAGAGTTTCAATAATGGCCAGTGTCAGGGGAATCCGCAGGGTGATGATTGATCCCTTGCCCTGTTCGCTGGCAATGTCGATGGTGCCCCGCAGCGCCTCAATCGCCTTTTTGACCACATCCATACCAACGCCCCGTCCTGAAACGCTGGTAACCTTTTGGGCCGTGGAGAAGCCGGGGGCAAAGATCAGGTTGTAAATTTCCTTGTCGGTCAACTCGCTGGTGGCGGTGATCAGCCCCCGCTCAATCGCCTTGGCCCTGATCCGCTCTTTGTCCAGCCCGGCGCCATCATCCCGGATGGTGACCAGTACGCTGTCGCCGGAGTGTACGGCTGCCAGATGGACAATTCCCTTGGTCGGTTTGCCGGCTGCCTTGCGGATCTCGGGCATTTCAACACCGTGATCAATACTGTTACGGATCAAGTGTACCAGCGGATCGTTCAGTTTTTCAATGACGGTCTTGTCCAGCTCTGTTTCTGCGCCGGTGGTTTCCAGATCAATCTCTTTGCCCAGTTCTGCTGAAAGATCCCGCACCAGTCGTTTGAACTTGCTGAAGGTGGAGCCGATCGGCAGCATCCGCATGTTAAGAGTGGTATCCCGCAGTTCGGAGATCAGCCGTTCCACCTCTTCTGCCACGGCACTGATTTCATTGTCATGGCGATTACCGGCGATCTGGGTCAGGTGGGCCTGTACCGTGACCAGCTCTCCCACCAGATTGACCAGATGATCCAGTCGTTCTGCAGGAACCCGGATTGAGAGCGCCGCTTCGGCAGCAGCCGGTGCAGCAGTTGCCCGTTCCTGACGGACCTGTTTGACCTGTTGCTGTTCCAGAAGGGCAGATTGAACCTTTGAGTCCGGTACCAACCCCTGTTCCACCAGGATTTCTCCAAATCGCTTCTGCATGGAGAGAATTTTTTGCATCTCCACCGGTGAAAGGTCGCCACGCTCAACCAGAATATCTCCCAGCTTTTTGTAGCCAGCGTCTGAGTCCGGGGCATTAGCATCATCAATCAAGTCAATTTTCAGGTCGCAGTCATCTTCCACAAAGATGAAGACATCCTTGATTGCTTCAATGCCACGGGTTGAGGTGAGAACGATATCCCAGTAAAAATAGCAGTGTTCAGGCACCATCTGCTCCAGGGAGGGGATGGCGTCCAGATGGGCCATTACTTCACAGGAGCCAAGATCGCGCAGCTCGTTCAGCAGGCTGATTGGATTGGTACCACCCAGCATGATTTCCGGCAGTGGTTTGAAGCGGATACGGTAGGTGCGTGCAATCTCTGCCTCAGATGATTTTGGGGGGCTGCTTACAACAGGCTCTGCTTTTAGTTGCGTGACCTGGGGCAGCAGTTGTTGCAGGCCTTCAATAATCCGTTGTCCATTGGCCTCATCAGCCGGTGGGCCGCCTGCTGATGCGTCAAGCATGGCGGTGATCTGGTCCCGGGCCTGCAGGGTCAGGTCCAGCAGGCAGCGGGTAACCTGCATCTTGCCGTTTCTGACCTGGTCAAAGACCGTCTCAACCTCATGGGTAAAGCGGGCAATGTCGTCAAAGCCGAACATGGCGCCGGAGCCTTTAATGGTGTGCATGGCGCGGAAGACCCGGTTGATCAGGTCATTGTCCTGGGGATTCTCCTCCAGTTCAAGCAGGGAGGTCTCCAGCTCAGCCAGCAGCTCAGAGGCTTCTTCGCGGTAGGTGGCTATATGTTGTTCTTGCGGACTGGACATGGAACCTCCGGGTTACGAAAAAAGTGTGAAGAGTGAAGTTGGAAGTGTGAAAGGTTTTTGTTTCACCCTTCACCCTTCTCACTTCCTCCTTGATTCTAACCTAGGACTTTTTTCACAACCGCAATTAACTGCTCCGGTTTGAACGGTTTGACAATCCAACCGGTGGCACCGGCAGCCTTGCCTTCTGACTTGCGAGAGTCCTGTGATTCCGTGGTCAGCATGATAATCGGGATGAATTTGTTGAGGGCACCGCCACGTACCCCTTTGATCAAACCGATACCATCCAGATTGGGCATGTTCAGGTCGGTGATCAGCATATCCACTTTTTGAGTGCTCAGTTTGGTTAAGGCGTCTTTCCCATCCACGGCCTCAACCACGTCGTAGCCAGCCTGTTTGAGGGTAAAGCTTACCATCTGCCGTACACTTGCTGAATCATCAGCGGTCATAATCAGTTTTGCCATGTCAGTTTATTCCTCCACACCAGATACAGGGTAAGTCAGCGTTGTGCTTGCAGGTACTCTGCCGTTGCAGGCCAACGGTTTCGATAGTTTTTTTAACCTCAGGGGCCATGCAGCCCGAAAAGTTGAAACGTTTTTGTGCATTAAGCGCGGTGCGACAGGCTGAGCAGATCAGCTGCACACCAGCAAGATCAATCTCTTCAACGCCGGAAACATCCAGCTGGATACTGGTTGGGGTTGCCTCTTCAAGCAACAGGCTGAGCAACTCTGCAGCAGTGTCAATGGCCAGTCTGCCTGTCACGCCAATACTTATTGTCGTGCCGTCATTACTGGTGCTGCGGGTAAGGGTCAGGTCAGACATGTCGTCTCTCCGGTCTTAGAATAAATCAACGTTATCACCGTATTCAGAATCACTGCCGGTGCTGGTCTGTTGCTTCTGCAATGAGAGTTGGACACCATGCCGCGCTGCCATCATTTCATGAATCATCCGTTCACTTTCCATGGTGTAGCGCTGCTCCATATGCCGCAGGTTATCTCTGAACTCACTTGATGCAGGCACCAGGGATCGAGCTTCGGCGTAGACCTGTTCAAGGGCCTGTACCACCTGCTCGGTCTGTTGCTGTATCTCTTCATGGACATGGATGCTTGAGGTGGTCAGGTTAATTTCGTCAGAGAGTGATTCAGCCGTACGTGCCAGTGTTGAAAGTTGTTGCTGCAGGGAGTGGTTGATACCGGAAAGTGATGCGATGATCTGGCGGGCCTCCTGCTCCATTTCGCTGACTGGTTGTGAACCATCCTCAGCTTCAAGAAAGCTCTGGTCGGCAATACTGGCGGTAATTGCATTGATTGCCTGCAGGGTGCTGGATACCGCTTCAGTCTGAATGACTGCATCAAGGGAGAGGCGTTTGATCGCTTCAGCCAGCACCCCCAGCGCAGCTCCTTGAGGACCGGTGTGGGCAGCCTTGATCTGGGCATTTAAGGCGATCAGGTCTATTTCTGAGCCAACTGCTTCAATGTCACTGACAAACCCCCCTATTTCAGCCATGGTGCTGGTTACCTTTTGCATGGCAGCAGCCAGCTCCTGATCTGCCTGATCACAGTTTTGCAGAATCAGTGTGACCCGGTGCATCTCTTTTTCCATGGTGTCCAGCAACGATGTCTCTGCTGAATCGGAACTGCCCATCAGTGCCTGTTGCAGTTCCAGGCTGATCTGGGTCTGTTTGGCCCCAATGTCACGCAGGCTGTCCAGAATCGTGCTGGTGGCTTTTGTCAGTTGGTCTGTCGCATGCCTGGTCTGAGCGGTCTGAAGTTCGCAGATGTCACCGATTTCAGCCACCAGCGCAGGGCAGGCATCTTCGTTCGGAGTGGCTTTGTCACAGGTATGCTGCTGCAGTTTTTCAAGTGCTTCAATCACATGTTCAATCTGCTGGCGGGTGATGTCGTGGAACTGCATGGAGGCAACCACGGCACCGATATCCGATGAAATCTGCTCAGAAATAACAGCAACCTGATTGCCGGTGGCAGAACAGGTGGCATTCAGATTAGCCAGGGTTTCAAGGTTATTGCCAACCGCAGCAAGGATTTTCTGCGCATCAGCATACTGGTGTTCTTCAGTGCTGCGTACCATTTGGAGATTGCCGTTGATCAGTTGAGCAAGAGACTGGCGTTGGGCCATGATGCCGGCAGATTTTTCGCTGACGGTCTGGGACAGTTTTTCAACATCCATGGCCAGGGTGGTAAAGCCGGCGCCAAGTTCGCCCAGTCTGGCGGATTCGATTTTTGTGGAGATGGAGAGCATGCGCAACGCCTTGTCCATCTTCTGAAACCCTTCCAGTGGGCGCACAACGTTTTCAAGCTGAACCATGATCTGTTCCAGGGTGCTGCAGCTTTGATTCCCCTGAGTGTTGACCTGATCCAGGTAGGTATTCATCCTGGCAAACAGGTGGCGCAGCCGCTCTGTCAGTTGATTGCTTTCGGCACCTGCAACCAGTTCTACCAGGTTGTTGGAAACAGAAGATATTCCTGATGATCTGAAGGCAAAGTCCTGCAGTTTTCCACCAAGCTCCAGAAACTGATCTTCCGTGCAGCCTGAAAGCTGTCGCAGAACCTCCATGGTGGGGGTCAGACAACTGTTCCATTGTGCAACCTGATTACAGAGATGGGGAGTCATGGGTTAGATTCCTTTCAAAGCCCTGATCAAAACCTGCGTGCTACTGGAGCAGCCCCAGGGCGCGAAGCTCCCTGAGCAGTTTCTGTTTGCTGATCGGCTTCACCAGGTAGGCGGTGGCGCCATCCTGATAAAACGAGTCAAAAACCGTTTTTGGGTCATCCAGGGCAGTGGTCATAACTACTTTGACCTCAAGGTTGGGCGGTACTTCCAGCTCTTTCTCAAGCTGCCGGATCAGTCGCAGCGCCTCTCGCCCGTCCATTTTGGGCATCATGATATCCATACAGATCAGGTCATAGGGGGTCTTGGCATCATGGGCCAATCTGAAGGCGGTTACTGCTTCTTCACCATCAACGGCGATCTCGCAATCAAAATACATACCCAGTAATTCCCTGAGAATACGGCGAGAGATGAAATCATCTTCAACAATCAGACATTTCACGGTGGGACTCCTTTACTTGAAGTCTGCAATACCAGAGAAGACGTAATCCCTTCCGGCAACTTCCTTCTGGTGGCATTCAAAACAGTTTTTAACCGGATCAAGCCGACTGGGTTTGCCGTCTGCAGTGTAGCCGGCATATAACCAGCCACCGGTGTTCTTTTGGTTCTTGTCTTTTTTCATCAACACCACCATGTTTTTAGGGCCGTCAACGGCGCTGTTGTCCCCTTTGATGTTGAAATGCTCAACGACAATACGGCTGCCTTCGGGAAATTTGTTGCCCGCCTGGTAGCCCTTGATCGCCTTGGGGTCGGCATAGATATAGTGGATGCCATAAAAAAGTGACTTTTTGTCAGTCACTACTTTGCGCACACTCTTTTTCCAGCTCTGATACTTGGGGAGTGGCGGTGCTGTAACGGCAGCAACGGCGAGGCCGACAGAAAACAGTGCGATCAGTCCAATGGTGATCAGGGTAATACGTTTCATCTGGTTCTGGTCTCCTTGACAACGGTTAGTTCGACAGCCTGAGTTGATTGGGTGAAGTATACCACCGCTTGTTTGCTTGTCACGTCGGTTGGCATGTTTTTTAGACTTTTTTCCCCGTACGTTTTTAGCAGCTCTCCAATACGGTTTCAGGCGTGTCGTTGGCTGGCAGATAGATGGAAAAGGTGGTGCCGGTGCCCGGTGTACTTTCAACGCTAATGGCACCACCATGTTGCTTGATAATTCCGTACACCATGGAAAGCCCCAGACCGCTCCCTTTACCGATCTCCTTGGTGGTGAAAAAAGGATCAAATATCTTTGGCAGGACATCCTTTGGAATACCACTGCCGGTATCTGAAACGGTCAGGTGGATGTACCGGCCTGGAGATAGTTCGAGGGGCTCTGCAGTTTTATTTTCAAGCACGGTATTTGCTGTGGCAATGGTCAGTTGACCGCCGGAAGGCATGGCGTCCCGGGCATTGATGGCAAGGTTCATCAGCATCTGCTCGATCATGCTGCGATCAACAATGGCTGGGACAGTGTGCTGATCGCACACGAACGAAAGCGTAATGTTGTCTCCGATGATTCTTCTGATGAACTTTTCAAAGCTTGAAACAAGGGTGCAGAGTTCTGCCTTTGAAGGGGTTGCCTCCTGCTTACGGCTGAAGGTGAGCAGACTCTGGGTCAGACTGGTGGCCCGCTTGGCGGCATCGACAATCATCTGCAGACTTTCATGCTGAGGGTTGTCAGAAGGGGTCTGCATCAACAGCATGGTGCTGTAGCCACTGATAATGGTCAGAATGTTGTTGAAGTCGTGGGCAACGCCTCCTGCCAGAATACCGATCGCCTCCAGTTTTTGGGAGTGACGCAGGCGTTCTTCAGCTTTTTTGATCCGTAACATAACTTTGATGTGGGCCACCAGCTCGTGACTGGAGATCGGTTTTTGCAAAAAGGCGTCTGCTCCAAGATCCAGCGCCCTGACCCGGTCTCTTGATTCCACATCTGCGGCAGTAATGACAATAACCGGGATATAGGAGGTTAGTGAGTTTTGTTTTAGAAGACGGATGGTTTCATAACCATCCATTTCCGGCATCTGCAGATCAAGCAGAATGGTATCCGGGTTCCAGGTACGTGCCAGGTCAAGCCCTTCCTTGCCTGAGCAGGCAGTTTTCAGCAGGGCATCCGGCAGATGTTTTTCCAGGGTGCCTTTCATAACCAGCAGGTTGACAGGTGAATCATCAATGGCAAGAATTTTCATGGGGCAGGTTCCATTACATTTTTAAAGGATAAGCAACAGGTGAAGGTGCTGCCATGCTCAGGGCTGCTTTCCAGAGTCAGCTTCCCTCCCAGCTTGTCGCAGATAGTACGGACAATGGCCAGGCCGACACCGCTGCCTTCGTTGCGCCGGGTAAGGTAATGTTCAAGTTGGGTAAACGGTTGAAAGATGACTTCCTGGCAGGCAAGCGGGATACCTTTGCCATTGTCTGTTACCTGAACCAGCACGGAGGTTTCCTGCTGGCCGGTTTCGGTCGGCTCAGCCCAGAGACGGCAGCTGACAATACCACCCCTGCCGGTAAATTTAAAGGCATTGTCCAACAGGCAACCGGCAATAATATGCAGGGCATCCCAGGGGCCATACAGGGGGAGGGTTGAGTGCTGGCTACAGCTTGTTTCAAAACGTATCCCGGCATCAGCTGCCATATCGTGGTAGCGTTTTTTCAGAGATTCAAGGGCGATGCAGGGGGTGTTCATAATATCCCCGGTGGAATGTTTGGCAGAGCGGGCCTCGATCAGGGTCAGCAGGTTATTGACCAGCGTTGTCATCCGTTGAGCCGAGGTGGTAAGCAGCGCCAGGTACTCTGACTGGCTGGCCGATGTTTTCTGATCCTCCATCAGTTGGATGATACCCACTATGCCGTTCAGAGGGGTGCGGAACTCGTGGCTGATCAGACTTAAAAACTCCCGTTTTAACTCATCGACTTGACCAGCCTTGCGTTGTGCTTCCAGCAGCGCTTCCAGTTGATTACAAAGCTGCTTGGTCTGTTTGGCAACCTGTTCCTCAAGTTGTGAACGGTACTGTCGCTCCATCCGCTGGGTCATCAGGAAAGCCAGTGCCTTGGCTATGCACCAGTTAAGCTGATCAAAATCAATCGGTTTGAACAGCAGGTCAAAGGCGCGCTGTTTCAGTCCTTCAACCACCAGGTCAAAATCTGTATAGCCGGTCATCAGTAGTACCGGCAGGTTTGGCAGTAGTTGACGAACCGCCTCTAACAGGCGAATACCGTTCATATCCGGCATACGGATGTCAGTAATCAACAGATCAATAGCAAGCTGCTGCTGTTCGATAACTGCCAGAGCTTCCTGGCCGCCTGTGGCACAGATGATCTGGTACCCCTGTGACTCCAGAAAAGTTTGCAGCATTTTCAGTACCATCGGCTCATCATCCACCAGGAGAATGGTGGCTTTGGCGGATGTCAGCGAATTATCAGCTCCTGCAGATGCTTTCATGGTCTGTCTTTCTGGCACAAACGTAGCGGGTAATGGTGTGTATCACTTGTATTTGCAGTATGTGTGCCATGCATCGGGATGGCGGTGTTTGTTTTTTAAATGCTTGTAATTGTTTGTTTAAGTCTGTTTGGTGGTCTGATTTTCCAGGTGAATAATCAGCATCATATGTGTGCCATGGCACATGGCGGCACAGTATGAGTGTGTCATGGCTCAGTCTGCTGCTCAAGCCAGCGGTAGAAGGTACGTCGGCTTACTCCCAACAGTTTTGCCGCTTCAGTACGATTGCCTCCAGTACGACGCAGTACTTCCTTAATAGTCAGATCAGGGTGAGGATGGGGTAAGGTGTTGGCTTCCGGGGTTAGCTTGGCAATGCTGAAAAATTCAGCTGGCAGGTCATCAGAGGTGATGATTGAGCTTTGGCTGAGGATGCAGGCGTGCTCAATCAGGTGCTCCAGTTCACGTACATTGCCTGGCCAGGAGTGGCTGCGGAAGGCAGACAGCACATCTTCGGAAAGGCTGCTGCAGGTGCGGTTGAATTTGTGGGAAAATTGCTGGAGAAAGTGACCCACCAGCAGGGGAAGGTCTTCCAGACGCTCCCGCAGGGGAGGAACTTCAAGACGGACCACATTCAGGCGATAGTAGAGGTCCTGCCGAAACTCTCCGCGACGGACCTTCTCCTGCAGATTGCGGTGGGTAGCGGCAATTACCCGGACATCAATCTTGATCGGTGTTGTGTCGCCGACCCGCTCTATCTCTCGCTCCTGTAATACCCGCAGTAGCCTGATCTGCAGGGCAGGGGAGATATCGCCGATTTCATCCAGAAAAATAGTGCCGCCATGAGCCTTTTGAAAACGTCCCATCTTGTCCTTGATCGCGCCGGTAAAGGCGCCGCGGACATGGCCAAACAGTTCGCTTTCCAGCAGACCTTCCGGTAGCGCCGAACAGTTGAGCTTGATAAATGGTTTCTGCTTTCTGGCACCGCATTCATGGAGCGCCTGAGCCACTAATTCTTTACCGGTGCCGCTTTCGCCGCAGATCAGAACGGTACTGGTAACATCTGCCAATGCCTCGATTCTGGTGAAAAGCTGCTGCATGATCGGGGCGCGGCCAATGATGGTATGGAAACTGCTGCGCTGCTGAAGCTGGCGCTCCAGGGCGTCCAGCTCTGTTTCATCCCGTATGACGGCTACAGCCCCGGTGCGGTGTCCATCTTCACTGGTGGTGGGGGTGGCGATGACACTGACGATCCGGGTTCGACTGCCATTGCCACGGCATTCAATCCGCTTCAGTTCCTGGCGTTGTCCGGTGCGGACGGTTTCGGCCAGGGCCATGCGGCAGCTGCCGAGGCAACCGGTGGGCAGTGTATCAATCGGTTGACCGAGCTGGTCAGTACGATATCCGCACTGGAGGGCTGCGTCGTTCAGGTGCTGCAAGTGCAGTTGCTGATCCACCATGATGATGGCATCGCTGATGCTGCGGTTGATCGCTTCCAGGTTGGCACGGAACTGTTCCCGTTCAAGCTGCAGCCTGCGGTTTTCAATGGCATGACGGGCAATACTGCTGATCTGCAGGCTGTCAAACGGTTTACAGAGATAATCAAAGGCTCCGCAGCGTACCGCTTCAGTTGCGGTGGCTACATCCGGGTAACCGGTCATCATAACGACGCGACTGGTGGGTGATAGTGTTGTGGCTGTTTTAAGCAGCGCCAGCCCGCCTTGGGCCTTATCCAGCATGATATCGATAAAAATGACGTCGTAGGGTTGTCCAGCTAGTAAAGTAAGTGCATCTTGGCAGGTGTGGGCCAGGTCAGTTTGATGGCCATCATTGCCAAGGACCGTGCAGATAAGGCGGGTGATCGAAATTTCATCATCTACAATCAGTATCCTGGCCGCCATGTTCCCCCCGTTATTGACCTGCATACAAGTATGGTTTATAGGATAACGTGGTAAAAAGATTTTGCAAGCAGGAGCTGCTATGGCCCGTCCGACCTGGGACCAGTATTTTATTGATATCACCCTTTTAGTGGCGACCCGTTCAACCTGTCTGCGGCGTCAGGTGGGCGCTCTGCTGGTCAAGGATCGTAATATTCTGGCCACCGGTTACAACGGAACACCATCCGGTATTCGCCACTGTGAGGAGACCGGCTGTCTGCGGGAGCGGCTGAAGGTGCCATCCGGTGAGCGCCATGAGCTGTGTCGCGGACTGCATGCCGAGCAGAACGCCATTATTCAGGCGGCCCGGCATGGCGTTAATATTGATGGTTCTACCCTGTACTGTACCACCATGCCCTGTATTATCTGCACCAAGATGCTGATTAATGCCGGTATCAAGCGGATCGTCTATGCCGAGGGGTATGCTGATGAACTGGCCCGTGAAATGGTGGAAGAAAGCGGTATTGAGGTGGTGCATTTTGAGCGTGGCACAACCGGAGGAGAATCCAGATGAAGTGTCCGTTCTGCGGTCATCCAGACAGTAAAGTCGTTGATTCCCGACCTGATAAAGGGGGGGCGGTTATCCGTCGTCGCCGTGAATGTGAGGAGTGCGCCAAGCGGTTTACTACCTATGAACGGGTGGAGGAGATGCTGCCGCTGGTCTGCAAGAAGGATGGACGGCGGGAGCATTTTGATCGGATGAAGGTAATCTCCGGTATCAAGAAGGCCTGTGAAAAACGTCCGGTTTCTGTTGAGGATATTGAACGGATGACGGATCGCCTTGAGACCCGGTTGCAGGAGTGTGGTGAGCGTGAAGTACCGGCATCGCGGATCGGCGAGTGGATCATGAATGAACTGCATGCCGTTGATCAGGTGGCCTATGTCCGGTTTGCCTCAGTCTATCGTTCCTTTAAAGATATCAACGAATTTATGGTGGAGCTGCAGGACCTGCTGAAAAAGTAGGGGGCGGGATGTCAAAAACAGACATTGTATACATGAAGCGGGCGCTTTCTCTGGCTCGAAAAGGACTGGGAAAAACTGCCCCCAATCCGGCTGTCGGCTGCGTGATTGTACGTGACGGAGCTATTGTGGGTGAAGGATGGCATAGAAAGGCCGGCACCCCCCATGCCGAGGTGTATGCCCTGGCCATGGCCGGTGCAGCAGCCAAAGGGGCTGATGTCTATGTGACTCTGGAACCCTGCTGCCATCACGGTAAAACCCCGCCCTGCTGTGACGCACTGATTGCGGCTGGAGTGCGCCGGGTGGTGGCCGGCATGGTTGATCCCTTTTTACAGGTGGCTGGTATGGGGTTGCAGAAGCTCCGCCAGGCTGGTATTCGAGTTGAGGTGGGGTTGCTGGAAGAACAGTGTCAGACCTTGAATAAAGGCTTTATCAAGGCGGTTACCACCGGTATGCCGTACCTGATTTACAAGTCAGCCATGACGCTTGATGGCAATATTGCCACCGTAACCGGGCATTCCCGCTGGGTTACCGGTGAAGAATCCCGCCGCCTTGTGCATCGCCTGCGGTCCCACTGTGATGCGGTTATGGTCGGTGTGGATACGGTGATTGTAGATAACCCGCAACTGACGGTCCGCCATGTCAGAGGACGTGACCCGTTGCGGGTGATTGTGGATACCCGTTTGCGTACTCCGGAAAGTGTGCATGTACTGAATGGCACAGATGCCAGCAAAACCGTTATCGCTACCTGCGAGACAGATCCTGATATCCATCAGCGCTATTTGTCTCAAGGAGCGGATATACTGGTCTGCCGTGAATATGATGGCAGGGTGGAAATGACTGATCTGTTGCGCAAACTGGCTGTCAGGGGGGTGCAGAGCATCCTGGTGGAGGGAGGCAGTCGCCTGGCCGGAGATCTGCTGCAACATAAGCTTATTGATGAATGTATCTTTTTCTATGCTCCAAAGGTCGTGGGGAACGGTTTCGCTCCCTTTGCCATACAAGGGATTAGTACGATGGATGAGGCTATTCAGTTGAAAGTGCAACGGGTTGGTATGTCCGGCCCTGATGTGGTTGTCTATGCCAGACCGGTGGGTGCATGTTCACCGGCCTGATCGAGTGTACCGGGCATGTTGTGTCGTTACGACGCGGCGGCGACCGTGCTGTGTTGGAGGTCGCTGCTCCCTTGCCAGCCAGCGAGATCCGTATCGGTGATTCAATTGCCGTGAACGGGGCCTGTCTGACGGTGATCGCCATGCAGGGTGATCGCTTCAGTTTTGATGTCTCACCTGAAACCGTGACGCGGACCACCTTTTCGGCCTCTCAAACGGGGAGTTCGGTTAATCTTGAACGGGCTCTGCGGCTTGGTGGCCGTCTGGATGGACATCTGGTGACCGGGCATATTGATTGTGTCGGGCGGCTGGAAAGCAGAGTAAATCAAGGTAACGCCGTTGTACTGGGGTTCAGTCTGCCCCGTGATCAGGCCCGGATGCTGGTGGAAAAGGGGTCAGTGGCCCTGGATGGTATCAGTCTGACGGTGAATACTGTTACTGACAGCGGTTTTACGGTCTCAATCATTCCCCATACCCTGGAAAAGACCACCCTGGCAGGTGTAGGGCCAGGTAAAGAGGTGAATATTGAGACAGATATTATTGGCAAATATGTGGCGCGTCTGGTTGGTCCCCATGCAGGCAGTGCTGGCCTGACTATGGAAAAATTACTGCAGAACGGTTTTATCTGAGAGAGGAATACGTAGCAATGGGTGTATGTACGATTGAAGAGGCGATTGAGGATATCCGTCAGGGCAAGATGGTGATTCTGGTGGATGATGAGGACAGGGAGAACGAAGGTGACCTGACCATGGCAGCCGAAATGGCAACCCCTGAGGCGATTAACTTCATGGCCAAATATGGTCGGGGCCTGATCTGCCTGACCCTGACCCCTGAAAAATGTGATGCCTTGGGGCTTAAACCAATGGTACGGGATAATACTTCACCCTTTGAAACCGCCTTTACGGTTTCGATTGAGGCAAAACGTGGTGTTACCACCGGTATTTCTGCTGCAGACCGCTCCCATACGGTTTTGACCGCAGTGGCACCCAATGCATCTGCAGCTGATCTGGTCAGCCCCGGTCATATCTTTCCGCTGCGGGCCAAGCCGGGTGGGGTGTTGGTGCGTACCGGTCAGACCGAAGGATCGGTTGATCTTGCCCGTCTTGCCGGTTTGACTCCGGCAGGGGTGATTTGTGAGATCATGAATGATGATGGCAGCATGTCCCGCATGCCGGAACTGCGAACCTTTGCCAAGGAGCATGATCTGAAGATCTGTACCGTTGCTGATCTGGTTGCCTACCGCCTGAAACATGAGCAGCTGGTTCGTCCCGTTGCCGATGCCAAGCTGCCATCCCGTTACGGTGGTGACTGGCGGGTGGTGGCCTTTGAAAACGACGTGGACAAGCTGGACCATATCGCGTTGGTTAAAGGCGATCTTTCAGGCGACGAGTCGGTGCTGGTGCGGGTACATTCGGAATGCCTGACCGGCGATGTGATGGGCTCCCAGCGTTGTGATTGTGGCGATCAACTGCACAAGGCGATGGAGGCGATTGATAAGGAAGGCCGTGGTGTGATTCTGTACATGCGCCAGGAAGGGCGAGGGATCGGCCTGATTAACAAGCTGAAGGCCTACGAGCTGCAGGATCAGGGGATGGATACCGTTGAAGCAAACCAGCAGCTTGGTTTTAAGGCTGATATGCGTGATTACGGGGTTGGCGCCCAGATTCTGTTGGCCCTGGGGCTTCGTAAAATCCGTCTTTTGACTAATAACCCTCGCAAGTTGGTTGGTCTGCAGGGGTATGGTCTTGAAGTTGTGGACCGGGTGCAGATAGAGGCCAGTCCCACCTGTTCAAACAAAGGCTACCTGAGAACCAAGCGAGATAAACTGGGCCACCTGTTGGAAAAGGTCTGATGCGTGTCCTGTTGCATACCTGTTGTGGTCCCTGTGCCCTCTATCCCCTTATGACACTGCGTAGCGAGGGGATAGAGGTGACTGGTTTTTTTTATAATCATAATATCCATCCCTATCAGGAGTTTGTCAAACGGCGTGATGCTGCACAACAGATGGCTGATCAAGAGGGTATGACGCTGATTGTACGGGATGAGTACCGCTTGGAGGAGTTCCTTGTCAATGTGGCTGCTGAGCCGGATACACGCTGCGGCTACTGTTATGCCTCACGTCTGGATGCCGTGGCAGCAGCTGCAAAGGAAGACGGTTTTGACGCCTTTACCTCATCTCTTTTTTACAGTCGCTATCAGAACCATGAGTTGATGCGGACGAAGGCAGAAGAGGCGGCAGAAAAGCAGGGCATACCGTTTTTGTATCGTGATTTCAGGCCAGGCTGGCAGGAAGGTATCTGGCGTTCAAAAGAGTTAGGGCTGTATCGTCAGCAGTATTGTGGTTGTATCTACAGTGAAAAGGAACGCTACTGTCGCTAAAACTAGGTTGAAATATAGATTTAAAACAGAAAAGGCCCGGATTGCTCCGGGCCTTTTCTTCGTTCATCTGGTGCCTCAGGGCAATTAGGCGTGAATTGCGCTGACAGGGCAGGTGTCTACACAGGCGCCGCAGTCGATGCAGGTGTCAGCATCGATAACGCGCTTGCCGCTTTGCTCGCTAATAGCGTTTACAGGGCAGGAATCTTCACATGCTGCGCAGTTGGTGCAATCATCAGTAATAGTGTGTGACACGGTACCACCTCCTAAAATTAGTTATACATTGGTTGGCCTTTCTACAAAGGCGTGAACGTGTTACCACAGCACTGCTAAAATGTCCAGAAAAACTGTATACGTGATTTCATAGAACCGTTTCATAAATTGGTTGAATTTTTATGGGGCAGCATGATATATCAAATGCGGTTTTATTATTGCGTAAATGGTTTAATCTGACTAATGTTTTTTTATTTAAAATAATGTCTTGATCTCTGATTAATTGGGAGGAAATTGTATGATTATTATGGCGTTAAACTGCGGTAGTTCATCTGTCAAATACCAGTTGTTTGACTGGGAAAAAAAGGTGGTTGTTGCCAAGGGGATGGTTGAACGGGTCATTATTGGTGATTCGTATATTGTACATGAGGTCCCAGGCAGGGAAAATTTCAAGCTTGAGCAGGATTGTCCTGATCACAAGGCTGCCATTGATCTGGTGATCAGAGTGGTAACTGATCGTGAACAGGGCGTACTGCAGAGTGTAGCCGAGATCTCTGCTGTTGGTCACCGGGTTGTGCATGGTGGTGAAAAATTTACCTGCTCGGTTCGGATTGATGATGATGTGCTGAATGCGGTGAAGGATGTGCAGCATCTGGCACCGCTCCACAATCCGCCCAACATTGAGGGTATTGAGGCTGCCCGTTTACTGATGCCAACTATCCCCCATGTGGCGATATTTGATACCGCTTTCCATCAGACCATGCCGGAGCAGGCCTTCCTTTATCCGGTGCCCTATGATTGGTATGAAAACCACGGGGTTCGCCGCTACGGTTTCCACGGCACTTCACACCTGTATGTCTCCAAGCGTGCCGCTGTGCTGCTTGGCAAGCCTGCTGATCAATGCAACATCATTACCATGCATATCGGTAATGGTGTCTCCCACTGTGCTATCAAGAACGGTATTTCGGTTGATACCAGCATGGGGCTTACTCCACTTGAGGGAGCCGTAATGGGAACCCGTAGTGGCGACATTGACCCAGCCATTCCGGCCTTCATGATGCAGAAGGAGAACCTTTCTGCCAAGGAAATTGACAGCGTCCTGAACAAGAAGAGTGGTATTCTTGGTATTACCGGTCGCTATACTGACCGCCGTGATGTGATTGAGCATGCTGCAAAAGGTGATCATCGCTGTCAACTGGCCCTGGATATTGAGGCCTATCGCCTGAAAAAATATATCGGTGGCTATATGGCTGCCATCGGCAAGCTTGATGCCGTGATCTTTACCGCAGGTGTGGGGGAGATGGGGGCCGCGATCCGCGAAAAGGCGATTGAAGGGCTTGAGCATATCGGCATCTGTCTTGATCGTGAGCGTAATGCCGGCGCCATGACCCGTAAGCGGGAAACCCTGATTACCACTGATGATTCTCCGGTTAAGGTCTATGTTATTCCCACTGACGAAGAGCTGGTCTTTACCGAGGATGTGGTGGCAATTCTGGATGGCAGCTACACCGACCATATGCAGTTTGAATATTCCTTTGCAAAGTCAGACTTTGTAAGAAAATAACCAGCAACGAGTGAAGGGTGAGAGATTTTTCTCACCCTTCACTCGTTACCTTCTATTCTTTCAATTCCTCCTGTAATCCTTCCACCACCGCTTTGACTTCAGCCAGCATATCTGCTGCCTGGGGAGATGTCTCATATTTCAGGTAGAGCCGGTAATATTTGAGGGCATCGGTCATGCGCTCCTGATCCATGCAGATACCGCCCAGGGTCAGGTAGGCCATGCTGAAATCCGGTGCCAGTTTAATAGCGGTTTTGCAGTTTTCTTCTGCTTGAGTGTACTCCTCAAGGTCGTAGTAGAGTTCTCCCAGGTTGTGGTAGGCAGCCGGATCCATCGGATCCAGCTCAATTCCCTTACGATACGCATCAATGGCGGCAGCATGATCGCCACTGCCGTAATACAGATCCCCCAGAGCATTCCAGGCAAAGATATTGTCCGGCTCTTTTTCAATGGCTGATTTAAAGGCAGCCATGGCTTCGTCGGTCTGATCAAGTGCGTTGTGAACCAGACCGATGCTGACCAGGGCATCGGCATCGTCAGGATCTGCAAGCAGGACTGACCGGTACTGGCCAAGAGCTTCCTGATGTTGGCCAGCCTCAAACAACAGGTCTCCCAGAGTCGTCAGGGCATCAGGATTGGCTGGAGTGTAGCCGAGCCCGGTACGGTAGGCGCTGATAGCTCCATCAAGCTGTCCCAGCTCAGCCAGCGCATCTCCGCGATAAAAATGAGCATCTGCATCATCGTTTGATTGCTTAAGGTAGCTATCTAAAACCACAAGTGCTGCAGCAGGGTCTCCCGCATCTAACAAGTCAATTGCTTTGGTAAGTTCTTCATGTAGTCTATCTGTGGACATACGTACCTCCTGTTGAAATCGTACTCACCATATACTACATCGTGGCTGGTTTTCAGTAAAAATTAAGCAGACCTATTGCAAAGAAAGATCTTTGCCTTATACTGTAAACGATATTTTATCAGAAGGGTATGCCATGCAGCGTGAACAGCCCCAACAATCCCTTGGACTCCGCACACTGGAGGACATCAGCAGCATTATTCTGCATTCTCATGATTTGCAGGAGACGCTTGATAATATTGTGACCATTGTTGCCAAACGGATGGGGAGCGAGGTCTGCTCGATCTATCTCTTGGAGGAGGATGGTGAAACGTTGGTGCTGAAGGCCACCAAGGGGCTTTCAAAAACTGCGGTCGGCACCGTTTCAATGAAGACATCGGAAGGCCTTTCCGGTCTGGTGGTGCAGACCAGAGATATGGTTACCACCGATAATGCCCCGGCCCATCCTCGCTATAAATATTTCAAACATTCTAAAGAAGAACGCTATCTCTCGTTTCTTGGCCTTCCTCTTTTTGAGCGCAAGACCCCGATTGGGGTTATTGTTGTACAGACCGTTGCTGCCCGCAGCTTTACCCTGGATGAAATCAGTGTTCTGAGAACCATTACGTTCCAGATCAGCAGCATTGTCCTGAATGCCAAACTGCTTGATTCCATCCAGACCAAAGAGCAGGAACGTGCCTATTACGAACAGGAACTGGCTCGTCTTAAGACCCATCGTCCCGGTGATGGAAGTCGTGAGCAGCTTGAAACAAAATCCAAATCCTGCTCACTGGGGGGAACTGCTGTTTCGCCAGGTTTCAGTCATGGCAAGGTCTATATACTGGATCGTTTTAGTGACAAGGTAATCAAGGTTGCCAAGGTCGGTGCTGTTGCGGATGAACTGCATAAATTCAGGATTGCCCTGGAAAAAGTCACAATCCAGACCATCTATATGGAAAAGCGGGTCAGTGAACTGTTGTCAGAGGATGATGCCTCCATCTTTCATACCCATCTGATGATACTTGAAGATCGTGGTTTTCTTAACAAGGTTAATGATCTGATCGAGCAGGGAGCTGGTGCTACACGGGCGGTGCATGAGGTGGTGCAGGGGTATATTGAAGTCTTTTCAGCCATGGAGGACCCCTATCTTCGGGAGCGTTCCGCAGATATGGAAGATATCGGTCGCCGGATTATAGATGTGCTGGAAGGGAATGAACATAACGGCGTAAAGTTGAAGGAAAAACGGGTGCTCGTGGCGGAGGACATCTTCCCCTCTGACATGGCCATGCTGGATCATGACAAGATTCTGGGTATTGCAACGGAAAAGGGGAATATCTACTCCCATGCTGCCATTATGGCAAAATCTCTGGGCATACCTGCGGTGGTGGGTGTTAAGGGGCTGCTGCATGCCGCCAATGTCAAAGATCAGGTGATTGTGGACGGCACTTCCGGTCATATCTACCTGAATCCGGAGAAGCAGATCCGGGATGAGTACCTACGGCTTGAAAAAGAGTACACGACACGTTTAAAAGAGCTGGAGCCGTTACGTGATCTACCGGCAGTAACCAGTGATGGCACACGGATTTTGCTGCGGGCTAATATCGGACTTTTGTCTGATGTCAGAACCGCTACTGCCAACGGTGCTGAAGGTGTGGGGTTGTATCGGACCGAGTTTCCCTATATGGCTCGTACGAGCTTTCCCAATCGTCACGAGCAGGCCGCACTCTATGGAAAAATACTGGAGGGTTTTCCAAATCAGCCGGTTAATATCCGAACTCTGGATATCGGCGGTGATAAAGGGCTGCCTTATTTCAGCTATCCCCATGAGGACAACCCGTTTCTTGGCTGGCGCTCAATCAGGGTCTCTTTGGATGAAGAGGAAATCTTTCGTGAACAATTGGCGGGCATCCTTCTGGCGGCTCCGGCTGGTCAGGCCACCATCATGTTTCCCTTAATCAGCTGCCTTGATGAAGTGCGCAGGATCAGGGCTATCCTTGATTCGGTTGTCGCGGAGTTATGTCAACAGGGGCATGATGTCTGCGGGGGGCTGCCGTTGGGTATTATGGTTGAGGTGCCGGCAGCGGTGCAGATTATCGATCGCCTGGCTGCCGAGGTGGACTACTTAAGTATTGGAACCAATGATCTGATTCAGTATATGCTTGCTGCAGACCGTAATAATAGCAGGGTGAAACAGTATTATGAACCCTATCATCCGGCAGTTCTGCATGCAATTAAGCGGGTTGCTGATGTGGGGCGGCAGATGGGTAAAAAAGTTTCTCTGTGCGGTGAGATGGCATCTGATCCATTAAATGCCTTGCTACTGGTGGGGATGGGGGTACGTGAATTCAGTCTTTCTGCACCAAGTATTCCGCTGGTAAAGCAGGCCATCCGCTCTCATTCGCTACGATTGTGTCAGGCAATGGCCCGTAAGGTGCTTTCATTTGGCACGGCTTGCGATATTAAGAGTTATCTTTCAAAACGGCGTAAAGAGTTATTTGGGTGATTTTCATCACATAGATGAAACAGATACACCAAAAGAGGAGAGCCAGTACCTGGTCTCTCCTCTTTTGGTGTATATAGAGAAAATGTGGTGTTTTATCGTAGCAGTTTAAACAGGTAGGCAAAGGTACCGGCAACCGATACGCTGGTGACAACGTTCATATATTTGAAAAGGGCACGTGCAAAAGCCACTTTTCCCTGATGTTGATCGATGTCGGTGGAAATCCCGTCAAACTCGATAATGTTCAACCAGGCTTTGTCCCACTGATACATTTGCAGATACATACCTGATCCCTTCCAGATCAGGGCAAACACAAAGACCATGCCGAGACAGATAATCCCCTTGGCAATCGGCGAGTCCTTCATTTCCGTGTATATTTTGGCAATGTAGTAAATGTTTAGAATGCAAAGATAGAACCAGACGATATTATTCATTAACCTAAAATTTCTGAGTACATAGAGTGAAGGTTTTGGGTTCAGGCTGATGGCCAGGATACTAACAAGAATAATCAGCACTGTGCCCAGATAAATGGTTTTTTTGGAGCCGGTAATTTCGAGGGTCCGGGTAAACAGGTAGTATTCCTGGATACCGTGGCTGACCAGTAGAATTGATATGGTACCAATAGTGAAGTGAATGGCAATCATGATCGTAAAGGTTTCATGCCATGGGTTGAGTTGGAATGACTGGCTCCAGAAGAGCAGGAAGAATCCGATGCCTATACTGGTCCAGATCCGGGAGTTGTTCAGGCTGAAGTAGAGGCTGATCGAAGCGGCTAACAGCCAGCAGAGCACGGAGAACAATGTTGTGTAGTCAATAACGACCGGATTGTAAATCTTGGGCAAAAAAGGTAAAAAAGATGTTAAAGCCTGGAAAAAACCTGTTAAATCCATAACGCCTCCTCTAAATCTGCGCTGGGCGGAATTAAATTAAAGTTGTGCTGCCTGGGCAGAGATCGCTTCTTTCATCTCTCTAATTTTATTGGAGCTTGCCAGTAACTTGGATCCTTTTTCCAGGGCAGCAAGGAATTCCTGAAGTTTGTCAGGATCCTTCAGAGATTCAACGCTGCCAAGGTTCATCAGTTCCTTTTCAGCCAGAGTACGACCAAGTTTACCAACAGATTGATTAGCCAGATCAAGAATTGCAGATTCTATATCATTGGCCGAGAGCGGTGCTGCTGATTCTGTTGCTGCTGGTTCAGTTGATTCTGCAGCTGAGGTTGTTACAGCAGGAGCTGGTGTGGCAAACGGATTGCCGGACGAAGCTTCCCAGAGTGACCGGATATCTATCAGACCAGCCAGATCGAGTACAAACCCATCTGTATCAGCGAGTACACGTAGATCAACACGTGCGCCGGGCAGACCGGCTATCTGCTGAACTTCTCCAGCAGACGTTTCTATACCGGTGGAGGCGTCGTGGAAGAAACCTACCGTTGTACCACTGCGATAGAAGATCAGGCCAGCCCTTTCAGGGGTGTAAATCTTGAGTGTGGCAGTCATTTGCTCGGTTTTGATCCGATCAAGCAGGGCCTTAAAATCAATCAGCTTGATTTCCTGGCTATCAATGGTTGCCGGTCCACCAACAAGCGCCATCACCGCCAGGGTAATATCCTTGGAAAGTGCATACACGCTGAAGGTGCCGCTTGAGGCAAGCAGCATTAATTCAACCAGAGACTGCAGTGCTGCCTGCTCTTTAATCTCTGTGCCGTCACGGTGTACAATGGCCGTTACCAGTTTGCCCTCATCATACACCAGAGCGCAGTCTGCAGCAGGGAAATCAAAGATGGCGCACCCGGTCAGTTTGCCGTTTTTGAGTTTTTCCAATGCATCAGGTAGTTGTAGTTTTGAGATAGGGACATTCTCGGCCAGGGGGTTTCCTTTTGGCAACAGGAACATATGGAGATCCCTCAAAAGTGGATTGGCAGAGAGTTGAATCTCTGCTGGAGTGCTTCTTTCATGGAAACTTTTTGTTAATCTGAGTAACGAATAGGCAACGTGCATTGTAACTAATGAAATGCGTCTGTCAAGCTCTGTGCCATAAAAATGTTTGTTTTTCTTGACAAAACGTTGTTTCCGTATTTTTGTCTAATCCAAATGTACGCTAAACGTCCACTTGTTATTCCCCTTGTATTCCTGGTCACCGGCTACCTTTCAGAGTATCTGCTGGGGGCGCCAATTCCTTATTTTTTCCCATTGATTGCAGCCTGTTGCATGCTTTGTGCGATCCCTTTTAAAAGCCGGTTACTGTTCGGTTCGCTGCTGGCGGTGTTCTGGATGAGTTGGGGTATGGCTGCCCTGTCACCTCGACTGGCTGCAAGATCGGCTGATCAGGGGATTGCTCGTTTTGATGGCATGTCTGTTGTTCTTGAAGGAATTGTGCAAAGCCGCCCCCTGGTCCGGGGGGAAGGACAACGGTTTGAGCTGCAGGTAGAGCAGGTAGTTGCGGATACCGCTGTCTTTGCAGTTTCAAGCGGTGTGCTTGTAACTATTGCCGAAGGTCAGGGAAATTGGTTGCGTGGTGATCGGATTCGTTGTTCAGCCAGGATTAAGCTGCCACGATTGCTTGGTTTGCCCGGAGAGTTTGATTATCAACGCTATCTCGCATTGCACGGAGTACATGCAACTGCATGGGTACATCATGCAGATAGTGTTGTGTTGATGCGCGGTGCAGCAGTGAAGTCGTGGTATCGGTGGATAGATGCACTTGCATTGCGTAGCCAGAACTTTATTACAGCAAGTATTCCTGAGCCGGACCAGCGTGGTGTTGTACTGGCCTTGGCAACCGGCGGGCAGCAAGAGATAGCCCCTGCACTGAATGCTGCTTACAGCAGGGCGGGGGTGTCTCATATCCTTTCGGTTTCAGGTTTTCATGTTGGTGTTGTTGTTGCGGTATGGGTCTTTGGTTTGCGATGGCTACTGCTACGTTGGGAGTGGCTGTCATTACGCATTGATGTCCGGCGGAGCACGCTTCTTACTGCTCTGCCTGCCATGTTGTTGTACCTTGTCTTTACCGGTGGTGCGCCAGCCACAGCTCGTTCTGTATTGATGCTGACTGCTGTGGTTATCGCCATCTGGAGTGAACGTGAGGTTGATAGTCTGGATGCCTTGCTGTTGGCAGGCTTTTTGTTGCTATTGGGAGATGCTGGAGTTCTGTTTGATCTCTCATTCCAGCTTTCCTTTCTTGCCCTGTGGGGCCTGCTGGTGCTTACTCCTCTTCTGGTTGCTCCATTTGAGCAAGTCATTTCGCGGGGGTGGCAGCGAACATTGCTCTTGTTTTGTGCTGCCTCATTGGCAGCTGTGCTGGCAACCATGGCGCCGGTATTGGGGGTATTCCACCAGGTATCGTTTACCGGTATTCTGTCAAATGTCGTGGTGGTACCGTTATTGGGGTACGGTGCTACGGTCCTGGCTACTGCAGCAATGCCACTACAGTTTTTGATGCCGGGCCTTGCAACGGTTTTACTGAAACTTTCAGGCTGGCTGGTACTGTGCAGTAATAATTTTATCCTCTGGATATCCCGGCTACCAGTGCTGCATAGTTTTAGTGCCGGGCCGCTTGACCTGCTGGCTACAGTCCTGCTGCTTGCTATCCTGAGTTTTGTCCAGTCTGCTCGTACCAAGGGGATTGCAGTCAGCCTGTTGATGGCAGGGCTGATGCTGGTACATTTGTGGCCCGATGCAGCACCGGATGGTAAAATGAGGATTGCCTTCCTGAGCGTGGGGCAAGGGGATGCAACCTTGATCAAGCTTGCAGACGGTCGCACTCTGCTGGTGGATGGTGGCGGCTATTTGCGGGATTCAGGCAAGGATTTTGGTGAACGCTATCTGGTGCCGGCACTGCATCGTCTTAAGGTTAAGCAGATTGATCTGATGGTTTTGACCCATCCCCATCCTGATCACCTCGGAGGACTACCTGCGGTTGCCGAGCAGTTTCGGGTGAAGGAGTTCTGGCAGGGGGCGTCAACTGGCCCAAGTGACAGCTATCAGCGCCTTATCGGGGCGCTTAACAGCCAGAATACAGCTCTGCGGATAGTGAAAAAGGGAGATCGAGCTCAATTGGCAAAGGAGCTGGTGCTGTCGGTTGTTGCCCCGGAGGAAGGGGCAGAAGCAGAAGGTGGGGATAATGATGATTCTTTGGTGCTGCACCTTCAACAATCCTCTTTCAGTGCGCTTTTGATGGGTGATGCTGGCTTTCCTGTGGAAGATATGCTGCTCCGTGATGGCATTGGGGAGATCACTCTGCTTAAGGTGGGACACCATGGCAGCCGATATGCAACAAGTGAGCAATTTCTCGCCGGGATCAGTCCTCGGGCTGCAGTGATATCAGTTGGTGCAGGAAATACGTTTGGCCTGCCAACAGAAGAGACCATTGCACGAATAAGGCAACAACGAGCTGCACTGTATCGAACTGATCAGCAGGGAACGATTCTGGTTGAAACTGATGGCATTGAATTTAACATAGCGCCGCTTAAGACCGAACCTGTCCTGACTGCCACGGTGCGACATTTTATTTTGACAGCCGCTTATTTGCTGCGATAATACGAGTATCATGTGATCACTCTCATTGAGTAAGGCCTGACTCCAGATGACTGAAACCAGACCGATGAATGAAATACTGATCGTTGAAGACGATCGCTTTTTCCGTGAGCTGTATGCCGACCTGCTGCGCCAGGCGGGCTATGGCGTGGAAACAGCCTGTTCTGGTGAGGAAGCGCTTGAACTGCTGCTACAAGATGCCTGCTTTGGACTGGTGGTAACCGACCTTGCCATGCCAGGTATTTCCGGGTTGGAGCTGTTGGTAAAGATCAAGTCACAGGACCCCTCCATTGACGTTATTCTGGTAACTGCCAATGCTGATCTTGAATCAGCACTTTTTTCCCTTAAACATGGTGCCCGGGATTTTCTGCTGAAGCCGATCCGTTCAGATGAACTGCTGCATGCTGTGCGACTGAGTATGGAACAGCGCCGTCTGCTGGATGAAAACGTTGAGCTGCGTAATATGCTGGGGCTTTTGCAGACCAGTCAGGCGCTTTCAAGCTGTCTTGATCTGGAAGGGGTCTGCCATCTTGCGGTGGATGCCCTGGCGCGTGAGGCCGGAGTAGGGCGCGGTATCGGTCTGGTGCAGCTGGATGGTGAGTTTATTATCAAGGAGCTGAAAGGGATTGATGCGGCCACAGGGGCACTGGTGCATAAGCTTCTGGCCTCATCTTTTCGTAAACGTTCATCCCGTAAAGGGCAGCCGGTGCGGCTGCTCCTGCCAACGGGACATGTTGAACTTGATCAGGCTGATCTGAAAGAAGCTGTTCTTTTTCCACTTACCATCAGAAACAGTTGTCCCGGCATGGTGATTCTGCTGAATGATCCGGGCCAGGTCATCCCTTCGCACAAAAACGAGCGTAACATCAGTTTTCTTGAAGAACACGGTGCCCGTGCGCTGGATAATGCCCTGCGTTTTACCTCCACCAGAGATATGCTCTACATCGATGAACTGTCTGGTCTGTTTAATTATCGCTACCTGAAGGTTGCACTGGAACGTGAAATTAAGCGGGCAGATCGCTACTCCACCCAGTTGTCGGTGGTGTTTCTTGATCTGGATAATTTCAAAGGAGTTAATGATACCTATGGTCATCTGGTGGGCAGCAACCTGCTTAAAGAGCTGGGGGCGCTGTTGAAAAAATCCGTTCGTGAGGTTGATGTCCTGATCCGTTATGGTGGTGACGAGTACACCATTATCCTTGTGGAAACCGGCCCGGAAACTGCAAAACAGGTGGGAGAGCGTATCAGGAAAATGATTGAAAAGCACTGCTTCCTTGCCAAAGAAGGCTATCAGATTCATGTAACTGCCAGTCTTGGGTTTGCCTGTTACCCTGAAGATACCACTGGACTGGGAGAGTTGCTGGCCATGGCTGACAAGGCCATGTATGCCGGCAAGGCTGCCGGGAAAAACTGTATTTATCGTGTTGTCAGTCCTCTTGCTGGCGGCGCGTTACAACAAATAAGGGAGTAATAATGAGCATTACCGCTATCAAGGGATTTAACGATCTTCTGCCTTCGGAATCCGGGCTTTGGCAATTTATTGAACAGACCGCCCGTCAAGTCTTTGCACGCTATGGTTTTAATGAAATACGGGTGCCGATAGTCGAGAAAACAGAGCTGTTCTGCCGTTCAATTGGTGACACCACCGATATTGTTGAAAAAGAGATGTACACCTTTACGGACAAGGGGGGCAGCAGCCTGACCCTGCGTCCTGAAGGGACCGCCAGCGTGATGCGGGCCTTGATCGAGCATAAGCTGTACGCCTTGGACAGCATCAACAAGCTTTATTACATGGGGCCGATGTTTCGCCATGAACGTCCCCAGAAGGGGCGTTATCGCCAGTTTCACCAGATTGGTGCCGAGGTCACCGGCGCAGCAGATCCGCTGATTGATGCCCAGGTGCTGTTAATGGTCAGCCGTCTGTTCAAGGAGCTTGGGCTGACAGAACCCAGTCTGCAGATTAACTCGCTGGGCTGTCCTGCCTGCCGTCCTGCTTACCGTGAGGCATTGGTGGCTTTTCTGGCAGAACGTCAGGACGCACTCTGCGAGGATTGTCGCCGACGTCAGACCACCAATCCGCTGAGGGCGCTTGATTGCAAGGTGCCAGGCTGTGTGGAGGCAACTCAGGGGGCCCCTGCAATGGTGGAGCACCTGTGCGCCGAGTGTGATCAACATTTCAGTGCAGTGCAAAATTATCTGGCTGCTGCCGAGGTGCCGTTCAGCCTGAATCCCCGTATGGTCAGGGGCCTTGACTACTATACCCGTACCACCTTTGAACTGGTGACCGGCCTGCTGGGCTCCCAGTCAGCTGTGGCTGCCGGTGGCCGTTATGATGGCCTGGTGGAGCAGCTGGGGGGACCGGCTGTGCCTGGTATCGGTTTTGCCCTGGGCGTAGAGCGGGTTGCCTTGCTGCTGGGGGATCGAAGTTTTGACCGAACGCCGGATCTGTTCATTGCGGTGATGGGGGATGCTGCGCGAACCACCGGTTTCCGTCTGATGGCTGCCTTGCAGGACCAGGGCTTTTGGGTGGAGACGGATTGCGAGGGCAAAAGCCTGAAGAGCCAGATGCGGCGGGCAGACAAGCTCAAGGCCCGCTATAGTATTGTGTTGGGGGACACGGAACTGACTGCGGGTAGCGGTTCGTTAAAGTGTATGGGGGATGGTAGTCAGCAGGCTGTCAATCTGACGGTAGCAGCTATTTCAGCGATTCTTACAGGAGGTTAGCTGCGATGAATTACCCGGTCTGGTTTGTTCCGACATTTGGTGGTGGACTGTTGATCGCCCTGGTGGCGATCATTCACGTTTTTGTTTCCCACTTTGCAGTGGGAGGCGGGCTTTATCTGGTGATGGCTGAGCGCAAGGCGATCAAGGAAAAGAGCCAGGCAATTATGGACTTTGTCAAAAAACACACAAAGTTCTTTATGCTGCTGACCATGGTCTTTGGCGGCCTGACCGGGGTTGCCATCTGGTTTGTCATCTCCCTGATTCATCCGGCTGCCACCTCGCTCCTGATCCATACCTTTGTGTTTGGCTGGGCAGCTGAGTGGGTATTCTTTCTTGTCGAGATCGTTGCGCTGTTTGTCTATTTCTACACCTTTGGCAAAATGGATGACCGCACCCATCAGGCCATTGGCTGGATCTATTTCGGTGCGGCCTGGATGAGTCTGTTCCTGATTAACGGCATCATTGACTTCATGCTTACCCCTGGCAGCTGGATCAGCAACAGTGATTTCTGGTCCGGTTTTTTTAATCCTACCTTTTGGCCATCTCTGTTTTTCCGCAGTTTCATGAGCTTTATGCTGGCAGGTTGCTACGGCTTTCTGACGGCGACTTTTCTGGAGGATGAGGCCACCCGGCACCGCATGGTTCGCTATTCCGGTACCTGGGCGCTGATTTCGCTGATTCTGTCCGTGCCGGCAGGTTGGTGGTATCTGTCAGTACTGCCGTCACCAGCTGCAAAACTGGTATCCGGGGCTTCTCCCACCATCAAACGGGCAGTAATGACCGGTGGTTTCTCGCTGGCAGTTCTGGCAGGTGTGTTGATTGCGTTAATCCTGCTGAACCCCAAGGCCCGTATTCGCTGTCTGATTGTGGCAGTGATGCTGTCAGCCATGGGCTATATGGGGGCCTTTGAGTGGACCCGTGAGGCTGCACGACGCCCTTATGTCATCAATGAGGTGATGTACTCCAATGGTATCCTGAAGAAAGATGTAGAACGGATTAATCAGGATGGCTTTTTGAAGAACGCCAAGTGGGTGCAGAACAAAGAGGTGACCGAGACCAACCAGCTTGAGGCTGGTCGCGAACTGTTTCTGCATCAATGCTTTGCCTGTCATACCGTGGGCGGATTTAACAACGATATTGTTAGTCGCACCAAAAATATGAGCTTTGGGGCCATGCGCAAGTATCTGGCTACCATCCACGAGAAACGTTACTTCATGCCGCCCTTTGTGGGGACAGATACCGAGTTGAAGGCACTGGCAGCCTATCTGACTGCTGGTCTACATAAGAAACCACTGACCGATGATGCCGGTGCAACAGGTGATCATGGCAAGGTGTTGTATGAAGAGAACTGTGCAGCCTGCCATAGTGCCGACAGTATCAAGCCAAAGATGAAAGGCTGGGATCTGGCCAAGGTTCGAGCTTCGCTGGATAAACTACCGGCTCTGAACCCGGCCATGCCGGATTACACGGCTCCACCGGCAGATAAGGATGCCATGGCTGGCTATCTGTTCAAACTGAATAATTCAGGGGCAGCACCGGCTGCCAAGGGTCAGGGGGCAAGCCTGTATGAGGAAAACTGTGCCGCCTGTCACAGTATGGATCAGATTAAGCCCAAGATGACCGGCTGGACCCGTGATAAGATCCGGGCAGCTCTGGATAAACTTTCAGCTCTCAACTCTGCCATGCCTGATTATACCGGCACCCCGGCCGAAAAGGATGCAATGGCAAATTACATGGCACAACAGACAGGAGGTGCCAAATGAATCCGGCAACCCTGATACCTACTGCTGACACCCTGACTGCTCACTGGGGCTGGTTCCAGCTTCTTTTAATGCTGACCTTTCCTCTGCATCTGATTGCCATGAATGCTATGTTGGGAACCACTCTTACAGCTTTTGTCGCTCACCTTTTCCCAGGTCGTGCTCACCGTGAACTTGCCCATGAACTTGCCAAAGCCTTGCCGTTTCTGGTGGCCTTTACCATCAATCTGGGGGTTGCACCGCTGTTGTTTGTCAATGTCATCTATGGGCATTTGCTTTACTCCAGCACCGTGCTGATGGGGTTGTTCTGGCTTGCGGTCATACCGATCCTGATTATTGCCTACTACCTGGCCTACATCTATGACTTCAGCTTTAAAAAACTGGGCAATCTCGCCATGTTCGTACTGTTGATCGTGCTGGTTCTGCTGATGTCAGTTGGTTTCATCTTCTCCAACAACATGACTATGATGATCTCTCCAGCCAGTTGGACCCGCTGGTTTAGCACACCGGGCGGCTCCTTGTTGAATCTGGCCGACCCGACCCTGCTTTCCCGCTACCTGCATATGATGACCGGCTCTCTGGCTGTGGGCGGTTTATGCGTGGCCTTGTACTCTTCAGTGGTGTTGAAGCACGATAAAGAAGTATCTGAAGCAGGAGTAAAGCTGGGCATGCAGCTCTTTACCTGGCTGACCGGACTGCAGCTACTGGTGGGGACCTGGTTTTTGCTGACCCTGCCGTCTGTGATAATGAAGCGGTTTATGGGGGGTACCACTGTTGCCACCGGATTGCTGGCAACAGGCATCCTGCTGGCCTTCGCAAGTCTGATTACCGGCTACCAACGCAGAGTTATGCCCACCCTCTGGTTGACCCTCCCGCTGGTTTATGTGATGTCATTTATGCGTGACAGCGTAAGAACCGGCTATCTGACTCCCTACTTTGACATGACGAAGGTGCCGGCAAACGTACAATGGTCACCGTTGATCTTTTTTTTGGTGACCTTGGTGCTGGGAATCGGTGTTATTGTCTGGATGCTTTCAAGATTACAAATTTTTAAAAAAAGCTAATTAAAACGGACTGTAATGGTCTTTTGTAACTGTATACAGGTTGTTGACATCAAGATATGAATATGTTCTTATACAGCGTTTTTAATATGCCATGCTCGGCAACAGGTGTCGGGCTCATTATACGCAGGACAACGAAAGGGGAATGAGTATGAAAGGTGTACGGACGGTTGTGGCTTCAGTATCAGCCGCACTGCTTCTGGTTGCATCCATGGCGTTTGCCGGGGTTGATCACTCGGATTTCGTCAAAGGACCTTTTACAAAAGGTCAGGACGTGACTAAGCAGTGTCTTGAGTGTCACGACAAACAGGCAACAGACTTCATGAAGACCACTCACTGGACTTGGAAGGGGACTCCTAACCATGTCAAGGGGATGGAAAAGAGCACTAAGGAGTACGGCAAGTTCAACATGATCAACAGTTTCTGTACTACGGTCTTCAACGGTAAAGATGCCAAGCCGATGGAATCCTGTGGTAAATGCCATGCCGGTTATGGCTGGACCCGTAGCAAGTTCGATCATAACGATAAAACCCGTGTAGATTGTCTCGTCTGTCATGCCCAGAAGGGCAACTACGAGCGTGCAGCTGTAGGTTGTGACATTGATATGAAGGCTATTCAAAAAGGGTCCATGGATCTTGATAAGGCTGCTAAGTCAGTTGGCAAGCCGACTCTACAGAACTGCGGCTACTGCCACTTCTATGGCGGTGGTGGTGATGCAGTCAAGTCTCCAGGTATGGATTCAACCCTGTTGAGTGCTGACAAAAATGCAGATGTGCATATGGCCAAGAAGGAAAAAGGTGGTGCTGGCCTGCTTTGCCAAGACTGTCACAAGACCAAGGACCACAAAATCGCTGGTGCTTCCAGCATGATGGCCCACTATGATGCGCGGGTAAACTGTGCAGACTGCCATACTGGCGCAAAAGCTCCTCACCAAAAATCCAAGAATAAGGCGATCCTGGACAAGCATACAGCGTCTGTAGCGTGCCAGACCTGCCATATTCCTACCATCTCCCGTGGTCAAGCTACTAAGACCGGCTGGTGGTGGTCTGATACTGGTAAGAAAATTGAGCCTCAGGAAGAGTTTGATAAAGAAACCTTCCAGAAGAAAAAAGGCACATTTAAGTGGAACATGAACTATGTACCTACCTATGCCTGGTATAATGGACAAGTAGAGCGCTACATGGTAGGCGATAAGATCAAGGATCCTTCCAAGCCGGTGGTTATGATCAAGCCGGTTGGCGACATCAAGGATAAGACTGCGAAAATTTATCCTTACAAGTTCTACGAAGGCAGCCAGCCAATGGATGCCAAGTTCAAGTACCTGAATACCTTCCAGCAGTATGAGTCTCTCTGGAAGCACTATGACTGGGAAAAAGCGCTGAAAGATGGCGGTCAGGATCTTGGTCTGCCGTACAGTGGCAAGTTCCAGTTTGTGAAGACAGTTGCTTGGTTGGCAGCTCCTCACGAAGTTGCTCCGAAAGAGCAGGCTCTGCAGTGTGGCGAGTGCCACATGGGCGCCAAGCGTATGGATTGGGCAGCTTTGGGGTACAAAGGCGACCCAATGCAGGTTGGTGGTCGTTCAGTAGAAAAGGTTGCAAAGAAGAAAAAGAAGTAAGTTTCCGCCTACCAGCGTGAGAGAAAGGCCGTCCGATATTGTCGGACGGCCTTTTTTCATGGTAAAGTTTCAATGGTATCTGATGGTGGTAATGGAGGTGGTAATGGAATTAAGAATATTTGTTGCTATGATTATGCTGTTTCTCAGTGCCGGCTGCGCTGCAAAAAGACCGGTACTCTATCCCAATGAGTTGTATCAATCAGTTGGTATAGAAAAGGCACAGCAGGAGATTGATGACTGCTTGAAGCGTGCTGAAGAGGCTAATGCGCAAGGCCGGCTTGCTGATGAAATAGCAGCAAGCACCGGGAAATCAGCTCTGGTTGGTGGTGCGACCGGTACTGTTGTTGGCGCGATTAGTGGTTCTGCCTTGCGGGGAGGATTGATCGGTGCAGCAGCAGGCGGCACCGTGGCCTTGGTGAGCAGCGCCATGAAAGGGCCGGAGGACTCACCGATTTACCGCAGATTTGTTGATATCTGTCTGCATAAAAAGGGGTATCAAGTGCTTGGCTGGCAGTAATGGTTTAATGCGCTATCGCCCTTGTACCGGGTCTCTACCGATCTTCTTCAGATATTCGCTGAATCCTTTTTCAAAAATTAGCTCTATCTCATTTTTAGGTCGGTTTTCAGCATAATTTTTAAAATAAATAGCAAGGCTTATCAGGGCCAGAACAACAACGGTAATGATAAGTCCGGTTTTAACCAGCAGCTTTAAGCGTTGTTCTGGAGTGGCCTCTGGTATATCCGGGTTTGGACTGCTACGAAAGAGATACTGTTCACGCATCAGCCTGATCCGTTTCAGTTGAACGTTTGAGATATAGCTGACAATGGCGTCACGATCCCGCTCTTCAATAAATTTGAATTTAAGTCCCGTGTTGTAGCTGGTACGGCTAAATTGCTTGGTGGCAGCATAGTTCTCATTGGCGAAAGCCACCACACAAACAGCGTCGATTATCTGTGGTTCTGGTTCACTGGGTAGATAAATTTCAAGCGGTACCAGTGTATCGTTTTCAAATTTGTGGTGTAGTAACATCCGTACACCACCACCGCTGATATTTGCCGCCAGAGGAATGACATCATCCCAAGTGTGATCACTGGTGTCATCAATAACCTGGTCCGGCTGATCAAGTCCTTCACCCGTGTCATCCCATAGTCCTTCTTCTCCAAACTCTTCCGAAGGCAGCTCTTCCGTTTCCGGGGCCTGACGAAGCCGCTCCCAGGGCTTTTTAGCCTGTTGCTTACGTTCCTGATCTGCAGCCAGTCGCGCTTCCCGTTTTTCTTTCCAGGCAACCTTAAGTCTGACTTCGCTCTGTTCTGTGCTGATAAAGTATTTGATCGGCAGAAAGGCATCAATCCGATAAAACTCACGCAGTTCAGATGAAACAATCTCACCGATCAGGCGTAGCAGAACTTCTCGTCGATATCCTTCAGTAACAATAATAGCCCGGCAGGAGTATCCTTCGATTTCATTGCCGGCCCGAATATCAAGAATAGTTCCAACTTTGAGTTTAACTCCTGCCGGGAGGGTGTCGCGGGAAAGTTGCAGTGAGACCAGATCTTCATCGATTGCATGGATGATAGCCCAGTCATGAAATATGTCACCACCGGGCACTGGAATGCCGACATTGACCTTCAACCCGACAGGAAAATGTTCAAGGTATTGATCAAAATCACTCATGAAGGCTCCGGTGATGTCAGGAAGGGGAGGTCAGGCTGCTGTTCAGTTCGTTCAGAAGTATCTCTATATCAAGCTTGTGGTGTCCAGCTCCATGTTCAAGGGTTTCCAGATCAGCTATCTGGCATTCGTAACATTCAAGTCCATGACGGGCAAAGACCTGCACGGTTACGGGATGCTGTCTGATGATATCGCCGATAATCATATCTTTGGTGATCATAGCCGACCTCATATTTTGGATAAAAAAGGGGACGCCGAAGCGTCCCCGGGAAAGTCTATTTCAGATTTTTGATCGCTTCTTCGATTCGATCCATGCCTTTTTTAATGTTCTCCATACTGATGGCATAGGAGAGACGGGCATAGCGATCATCACCAAAGGCAATGCCGGGAACCAAAGCTACCTTTGCGTCTTCCAACAGATAGGCTGCAAAATCTGAAGAGGTTTCGATCTTTTTGCCTGCCGGAGTTGTTTTGCCATATACCCCTGAGAAGTTAGGGAAGACATAGAAGGCGCCGTTGGACTTGAAGCAGGAAACACCAGGCATGGCATTCAAACGCTCAACAATGTAGGTGCGGCGCTTTTCAAACTCTACACACATGGCTGCAACAGGCTCCTGAGGGCCGTTCAGCGCTTCAACCGATGCCTTCTGGGCAATGGAGGTGGCGTTACTGGTTGACTGGGACTGCATCTTGGTCATGGCCCCCATCAGCTCTTTGGGGCCGCAGGCATAGCCGATCCGCCAACCGGTCATGGCATAGGTCTTGGACACACCGTTAACGACGATAGTACGGGATTTAAGTGCCGGTACCACCTGAGCAATGTTGTAGAAGCTCAGGCCATCATAAATCAGACGCTCATAGATATCATCGGCAACAACCAGTACATGCTCATGCTTTAGCAGTACCTCACCCAGTGCTGCAAGTTCTTCTTTGCTGTAGGTTGATCCGGTGGGGTTACAGGGTGAGTTAAGGATCAGGTAACGGGTCCTGGGGGTAATCGCTTTATCAAGTTGCTCAGGGGTAATCTTGAAACCAGTGGTCTCATCAGCCATGATAAAAACAGGGGTTCCACCAGCCAATACGATCTGGTCAGGGTAGGATACCCAGTAGGGTCCGGGGATGATAACTTCATCACCTTCCTGAATAAGGGCCTGGGAGATGTTGTAGAGGGTGTGCTTGGCACCGCAGGCCACGGAAATCTCATCACGGGTGTATTCCAGATTATGGTCACGCTTCATCTTGGCAATGATGGCATCCTTCAGGTCATCAGCGCCGCCAACCGGCATGTAGCGGGTAAAACCGGCATCGATCGCCTTTTTACCAGCTTCGCGAATATGTGCAGGGGTATCGAAGTCGGGCTCACCGGCACCGAAGCCGACTACATCAACACCTTGGGCTTTCAGTGCTTTCGCCTTGGCATCGATGGCAAGGGTTGGGGATGGTTGGATTTTGTTAACACGATCTGCGAGTTTCATGCTGCCTCCTTGGTCTGATTTTATGATGTGTGATGCAAGCCCTATCGGTTTAGGCCGTATTTTTGCTGCATTGCTATTTTTACTTCCGGCGGTACAAAACTATCGACAGCTCCTCCCAAAGAACATACCTCTCTAACAATTGAAGAGGAGAGGTAGCCGTACTGAACTGAGGTCATCATAAACAGGGTTTCTACGTCGTGACCAATGGTGCTGTTCATTTGGGCAATCTGGAATTCATACTCAAAATCGGAAATGGCCCGAAGCCCACGGATGACCACATGGGCCTCTTTTGAAGCTACATAATCTATCAGAAGGCCGGTGAAGGTGTCAACGGAGACCCGAGGTTCATCCTTTAAGACGGTCTTAATCAGTTCAACCCGCTCATCTATGTTGAACAGGGCATTTTTTTGGGAGTTGCGGGCAACCGCCACAATCACATGTTTGAAGATTTTGAGGCCACGCTGGATAATATCAAGATGTCCATAGGTAATAGGATCAAATGAACCGGGATAAATGGCAATGCGGCTATGGGGCATGGTCTTGCTCCATGGTATAGAGTTCAAGGGCGGTGTCGCCGTAGATTCGTTGGTCAGACCGACTACAGGGGCCAATCTTCTCTGGCAATGGCGTACGTGCAGCAGCTTCGGCAACTACGAGTCCGTCTGTTGCAAGTAAAGCGTTGCCTACCAGTTCTATGACTTTTTCATGTAATCCAGCCTGATACGGGGGGTCAAGCAGCACCAGATCAAAACGGATCTTCTGTCGTGCAAGGCGTTCCAAGGCCTGCATGCAGTCAAACGGTAGCACTTCAGAGCGATCAGTAAAACGGGTATGCGCCAGATTCAGGCGTAGTGAATCAAGTGCCTGCCGGTTTTTTTCAATAAAAAAAACATGGGCAGCCCCTCTGGAAAGAGCTTCAATACCAAGTGCACCGCTACCAGCAAATAAATCAAGGACGCGTACCCCTTGAAGGCGGTGAGCACTATCCAGAAGACTGAAGAGTGCTTCTTTAACGCGGTCACTGGTGGGGCGAGTTGTTGTACCTCGGGGGGCTGTCAGCCGCATCCCTCTGGCTTCTCCGGCAATAACCCGCACACTCAGCCTTTCTGTATACAATACTGCCTGATTATAGGGCGTAAAAAAGATATGATTCTATTTTTTAATCATCTGGTACCCTACGCGACGGAATTGTGGCTGTCAAGGTGCGAAACTAACCTTTTCAATACCTGTATCAGTCTGCTATAGTGCATCAGTTAAATACTAATTTTCTCGGCTTCAGGAGTTATGGAGATATGTCAACATCCCCGCTTGCTACTGCACAAACTATCATGAAGACCTTTAAGGTCCTTCCTACTGTTCCGGCGGCAGCCTCACGCGCCATACAGCTACTGAATGAGTCTGAAGTTGATATGGGTGAGGTGGCGGACATCCTTTTGTCTGATCAGGTTATGGCCGCTCGTGTTATCCGGATTGTCAATTCCCCCCTCTATAAACTGCTCCAGGAGATTGATTCTGTTCGTCAGGCTCTTATCTATCTTGGCCCTCAACGGGTGTTTGAAATTATTTTAACTTCCTGTTTTCTTGAGCTTACTGACTCTCAAAGTCGCAGCCCGCTTAACATGCAGCATTGTTGGGAGCATGCCTTTGGCGTTGGCCTGGTTGCGAAAAAACTGGCGTCTTTCAGTGATACTATTCCGCAGGATCAGGCTTATATTGCCGGTATTCTGCATGATATTGGTGAGGTAATCCTCAGCCAGCAGCGAAGGGATGAATTTACCCGTGTGCTGGTGCTTGCCCGCGAGCGGGAGCTTGACCTCCATCAGGCTGAAATGGAGGTGTTTGGCACCAGCCATGCCGAGGTAGGTGGGTTGCTGGCTGAACAATGGCGTTTTCCTGAGGTCTATATTGATGTGATAAAAAATCATCACGGAACAAATACTGATGCAATGTCTTCATTGACGCACCTGATTTATATTGCAGATAAAATATGCCTCAATGTCGGGTTTTGCTGTAAATACGAAAGTGCAGAGCAGCGCGAAGGTGAAGTGTATGGCGTAGATATGCTTGAGTTGGAGCAGCAGTTGACTGAACTTGGCGTAAAGCGTCTGTCAGATTTCCGTTCTTCACTGGCAGAGCTGGTTCAGCAGGTGAAGCAGACAGTTGATTCAATTTATGGCTGATTGCATAGAAGTGTCATGTAGTAAAACGGCTTACTGGGGAGACAGAATGTTGTCAATTTCCCGGTCAAGCTCTTCAAGGTGGTCAGTAAACGGTGCAGTCCAGTCTCTGTCATTAAGTGAGAGTGCTGAAACAACATCATCTGATACTGGAGTTTCATTCTTGGCCAACTGATTCGATAAAAAGATTGTTTGTACCATGTTTTTGTAGTTCTGGGCTTTTTCCGGTGTGTGGTGATATTTGATTACTTCTTGAATTTCCTCTGAAAAATTCCATTTCTTTGCGACCAAAGCGCCTAATGTTTCATGGTGTTCCCGTATCAGTTGGTCCCGTTTTTCTTTGTCCAGATCATACTTGGACAACATGTCAAGCATGACAATCCAGCCAAGATCATGCAGTAAGCCGCAAACAAAGGCTTGGTCATGGTTTCCACCCATATCCCGTGCAAGCTGCTTTGCAATCATCCCCACCATCATTGAATGGTGTAGAATCTGTTCAATCTGTTCGGCATGGAGGGGAGAAAAACCGCTGAGAGCATTGACCGTAACAATACTCATCAATGATTTTAGCCCCATATAGACAACGGCATCCCGCAGGGTATCAACTTTGCCGCGTCTGCCATAGAAAGGCGAGTTGCAGACCCGCAGCACTTTTGAAACCAGCAGGGGATCGGTCAGGCACTCAACAACCTGATCAATCGTAAGACTTGGGTTGTTGATCTTATCCATCAACAGCTGCATTTCAGTCGGCAGTGGAGGAATGTCTATAGCGCCTTTACGGATCAGGTCATAGACTTCATTCAGCACAGGATCAAGACTGGATTGCCCGCTGAGTCGGGCTTCGTCGATCAGGACGGTGGAGTCAAGCAAAACTTGGGTAGGCTTAATGTTAACCGGACTGCAGAGAACTGACGCAGGTAGAAAATCGTTAAAACGAAAACGACCTGCACGCCAGGCAAGTGAGGTGGTTAATGACTGCTCTGCCAGTGTGGTTATGATCCCCCCCAGGCGTTCCAGTGGTATTCCTTCTTCGCTTGATAACAGGCCCATAAACGATATTCCCAGCTGCTCTGCTTGCTTGAGCGCATCCATGATCCGCTCTGTTGAAAGCCCGAACTGCTCGTGGATGGCATCATAAAGCCGTTCCCCCTCCTGGTCGCACCAGACAAAGATCAATCGGCCATTTTGAAAGAAAAAACGGCGTACACACTCTTCATGGGTTACAACCAGTGATCCTGATTTTTTTGAACTTTCTATCCACTGAATAAGATCAGCAAGGGACATCAGGCTTAAAGAGCCTTCAATGGAGCGGGAAATCCTCTCGTCACTCTGATCGTTAAATGCAGGTTGCATGGATGGCCTCGCTAATTGTGTGTAGATATGAGGTCTGCATAAAAAGTATAGCTGGCCTCTAAACTTATGCAAGGAGCTAAATGACTTTGAAGATAATCAGCTTCGGCATTACATGCCCTGTTTTTGGGGTGACGTACGGGCAAAAAAAGTTGCCTTTTGCCAGCCTATCTACTATGTTGACAATCCCAAATTTGTATATCCCGCCGGTTTCGGAAGAGTCCCCATGCCAAAGACCCAGAGCCTTGAACAGTTACGTGGCGAAATAGATCAGATTGATAGTAATCTGGTTGAGCTATTGAATCAGCGTGCCAGAGTGGCCTCTGATGTAGGCAGGCTTAAGGCAGGCCAGGACCGTGATTTTCACGTGCCCAGCCGTGAACGGGAGGTGCATGAGCGGGTTGCCCGTTTGAATCAGGGGCCCTTACCTGAAGAAGCCTTTCGCAGCATCTTTCGGGAAATCATGTCTGCCTGTTTGGCGTTGGAATCCCCGGTAAAGGTGGCTTTTCTTGGGCCAATGGCAACTTTCACCCATATGGCGGCCATGCAGCAGTTCGGGCTATCTGCCCAACTGGTTCCTCAGAAATCAATTCCAACTGTTTTTGAAGAGGTTGAAAAGGGCAGGGCGCTGTATGGTGTGGTGCCGGTTGAAAATTCCACCGAGGGGATGGTCTCCCATACCCTTGATATGTTTGTTGAAAGCGACCTGAAGATTACCGCTGAAGTACTGCTTGAGGTTTCCCATGACCTGCTGTCCCGCACCGGCCGCATGGAGGATGTCCGTAAGGTCTATTCCCACCCGCAGGCATTGGCGCAGTGCCGCCACTGGCTTGAGGAAAACCTTCCAAATGTGCCACTGGTGGACGTAGCATCAACTGCTCTGGCAGCCCAGATTGTGTCTGAAGATTTAAGCGCTGCTGCCATTGCCGGTTGTTCTGCTGCTGAACATTACGGTCTGAAGGTGGTTCGTTCCCGCATAGAAGATCAGGTTAACAACTTTACCCGTTTTATTGTGGTATCGCGCAAACTGGCAGAGCCTTCCGGTAATGATAAGACTTCAATCCTGTTTTCGGTCAAGGATGAACCGGGTATCCTCTACCGGATGCTTGAGCCGTTTGCCCGGCGCGGGGTCAACCTTTCCAAGATTGAATCCCGTCCGGTCAAGACCAAGGCCTGGGAATATATCTTCTTTCTGGATATGTCAGGTCATGTCTCTGAGGCACCGGTTGGCGAGGCCATTGAAGAGTTGCGGAGTTTCTGCCAGTTTTTAAAGATTCTCGGCTCCTATCCAAAGGCACGTTGATGATTAAGACGCTTGCTGTCATTGGGGTAGGGCTGATCGGTGGTTCTTTTAGCAGAGCCCTGAAGGCTGCTGGTGTGGTGGAACGGGTGATCGGTTTTGACCTTGATTCTGAAAACCTGACTGAAGCTCTGCAACTGGGGGTTATTGACGAGATTGCGGCTGATTATGCTTCGGCTGTCAGCTCTGCTGATCTGGTGTTTCTGGCAGTACCGGTCCGGGCAATGACTGCTGCTGTAGCCGCATGTGCTCCGTACCTTTCTGCTGGTTGTGTGGTAACCGATGGTGGCAGTGTTAAGGATGAGTTGGTAGCTGCCTGCGAACCGTTGATGCCTGAAGGTTGCCATTTTGTCGGTGGCCATCCGATTGCCGGCACGGAACATTCCGGTGCAAAGGCATCGTTTGCCACACTGTTTCAGGGCCGACGCTGTATTTTGACCCCCACTGGTCGTACCGATCAACAGGCTCTTGAACTGGTACAGCGTCTTTGGGAAGCAGCAGGCAGCCGCGTAGAGTGTATGGAACCGTTGACCCATGATCGGGTTTTTGCTGCGGTGTCCCACCTGCCGCATATGGTTGCCTATGCGCTGGTGCATGCGGTTGATCGATCAGCTGAAGAGGAGGAGAATATCCTGGCCTTTTCTGCTGGCGGGTTCCGTGATTTTACCCGGATAGCCTCCTCTGATCCTTCCATGTGGCGCGACATCGCATTGATGAACCGGCTCCCTCTTTTGGCGGTGCTGGAGCGTTATCAGCAAGAGTTTGCTGCCTTAAAGGAAAAAGTTGCGGCTGGTGACGGGGCCTGGCTTGAAAACTATTTCACCACATCCAAACGACTGAGAGATGAAATAATCTGATTATTACCGGGGGATGGTGCCCCTTGAGGTGACTATGCACGAACATGCACAACCGATAACTGTTGCACCTGTCCAAAAACTGCAGGGAGAACTTGCTGTCCCTGGTGATAAATCCATCTCCCACCGTTCAATCATGTTGGGATCTTTGGCTCAAGGGACGACCCGTATCAGTAATTTTTTGCGGGGTGAGGATAACTTCTCAACCATGAAGGCCTTTCGCAGTATGGGGGTGCCGATTGAGGATGATGGCCAGACCGTCACCGTGCATGGGGTTGGTCTGCATGGTCTGAAAGAACCGGGTGATCTGCTGGACTGCGGGAATTCCGGCACAACCATCCGCTTGATGACCGGTCTGCTGTCTGGTCAAAGCTTCTTTTCGGTGCTTACCGGTGATCAATATCTGCGCAAACGTCCCATGAAGCGGGTGGTGGAACCGTTAGCCAGGATGGGAGCGCAGATTGCCGGGCGTGGAGGCGGTACCCTTGCTCCTTTGGCCATTACCGGCGCCAGTTTGTCCGGCATTGACTACCAGTCACCGATTGCCAGTGCTCAGGTGAAGTCAGCCCTGATGCTGGCTGGCCTGTATGCTGCTGGAGAGACAAAAGTTACAGAACCTTCACTTTCCCGTGATCATTCCGAGCGGATGTTTCGATTCTTTGGCGCAGATCTTGACGCCTTCAGTAATGGTGTTGTCGTGCGTGGTGGCAGGGAGTTGAAGGGGCAGGAAATCGTGGTGCCGGGTGATATCTCCTCTGCAGCCTTCTTTCTGGTGGCTGCCCTGATTGTACCTGGTTCGGAACTGCTGATCCGCAATGTCGGGGTAAATCCTACCCGTACCGGCGTGATCGACATCCTGCAGGCAATGGGGGGGGATATTGCCTTGCAGAATCAGCGCGAGGTTTCAGGTGAGCCGGTGGCTGATCTGCTGGTTCGTTCGTCACGGCTGAAAGGGATTGAGATCGGTGGTGATGTGGTGCCCCGTGCCATTGATGAATTTCCAGCCATCTGTGTGGCAGCAGCAGTGGCTGAAGGTAGTACCACAATCAAAGATGCGAAAGAGTTGCGGGTTAAGGAAACAGACCGGATTGCCGCTATGGCCAGTAATCTGCGTACTGTCGGGGCAGGGCAGATTGATGAAACGGACGATGGCATGATCATCCAGGGTGTTGAAGCGCTGTCAGGTGGTACGGTGACCAGTTGTGGTGATCACCGGATCGCCATGTCGCTGTCGGTGGCAGCGCTGGTTTGCACGAATAAAATACAGATTGATGATGTTTCCTGTGTTGCCACCTCGTTTCCCGGGTTTTACGAACTGTTAACCAAGGTGGCAGTACGATGACGCGTGAACGTGGCGTTGTCATTGCGGTGGACGGGCCTTCCGGTGCAGGCAAAAGCACGATCAGCAGGGCATTGTCAAAGCGTCTCGGGTATCTTGAGATCGATACCGGTGCCATGTACCGGGCAATGGCCTGGCTGGCCCGTGAGGCCGGACTCGATTTTGAAAATCATCAGGCTGTTAAAGCGTTCAGTGACCATGCTGAGGTTGAACTGCAGCTTCACAATGGTTCTACACGGGTGCTGGCCAATGGTCAGGACGTAACCAGCGAGATTCGGACTCCTGAGATATCCATGCTAACCTCAAAGATATCAACCCTGGCGCCGGTGCGTGAGGCGATGATGAGCCTGCAGCGTAAAATGGGGCTCAAAGGTGGGGTCGTGTTGGATGGCCGGGATATTGGCACGGTAGTATTTCCAGATGCCGAGTTGAAGTTTTTTCTATCTGCTTCGGCTGAAGAACGGGGTCGGCGCCGTTTTTTGGAACTGCAGGCTAAAGGAGTTCAGACCACGCTGCAGGAAACGATTGATAACGTTGCCCAGCGTGATCAGCAGGATTCAGAGCGGGAGCTTGCCCCCCTGCGTCAGGCCGATGATGCGATCCCGATTGATTCCACCGGGCTGACTATTGAGCAGGTAATCGCCCTGATGGAGCAGGTCTATCGTGAACGAACAGCAGGAAAGGATAGAGAGCAATGAAGGTGATGCTGGCAAAACGGGCCGGATTCTGTTTCGGCGTCAAGCGTGCCACCCAGATGGCTTTTGAGGCTGCGGGTAAAGATCAAAAAACCTTTACGCTGGGGCCGATTATCCATTCTCCGCAGGTTGTCAATAAACTGGAGGAGATGGGAGTCGGGGTGGTTAAGGATCTCTCAGGAGTCAGTAACGGCACCGTTATAATTCGATCCCATGGTGTTTTAGCCAGTGAAATGGATGAGGCCCACCAGAAGCAGTTGGAGGTGGTGGATGCCACCTGCCCCTTTGTGAAAAAAGCCCAGGAGCATGTGCAGTACCTGTCTGAGGCTGGCTATGATGTCTTGGTCGTTGGTGATGCGGACCATCCTGAAGTGCAGGGGATTGTTTCCTACGGCAAGGAAAAGGTCTATGTGGTAGCCTCGGGAGATCAGGTTAAGCAACTACCTAAAATGGGTAAAATGGGCGTCGTTGCTCAGACCACCCAATCCTTTGACAACCTGAAGAGTGTGGTGACTGAATGTCTGCGCCGCGGTGGAGAGGTGCGGGTCTATAACACCATCTGTGATGCAACGGCCGTGCGTCAGCAGGAGGCCACAGAACTGGCCCAGCAGGTCGATTGCATGATTGTAATTGGTGGCTTTAACAGTGCAAATACCCGGCGTCTTGCAGAGATCTGCACCGAAATTCAGCCCAGAACCTACCATATTGAAACTGCTGCTGAAATAGATTGCTCGTGGTTTCAGGGGGTTGAAACCGTTGGGGTGACTGCTGGCGCATCAACCCCGAAATGGATCATTGACGAAGTGATGGACCGACTTGATCAGGTAAACAATTCACATTGAATTAAATGCAAAAGTGTGTAAAAGTAACCAACTCGCGTCTGCTATCGGTCGGCGGTAGTCGGCGGCGAAAATTAACCAGGGGGTATTGGTCACATGACTGAAGTTAAACGACTCAACGTAGATATGGATGATATGGACGTTGAGCACCAAAGTAACGAATTTGCAGAACTGTTCAGCGCCAGCTTGAAAGAGCAGGAGCG
>Ga0209016_1000464_pt1 | contig 47890 bp, 40 predicted proteins | sample EPASupsiteSAE305_FD_187265 | JGI IMG/M metagenome (GOLD analysis project Ga0209016, IMG submission 187265) | Bioremediated contaminated groundwater microbial communities from EPA Superfund site, New Mexico - SAE3-05 (SPAdes) (version 2) | ecosystem: Environmental > Aquatic > Deep subsurface >... | reverse complement strand
CTGCCCGCGAGCCGGTAATCAAGGAGATAAACGGCATCCGGATTGGTTTCTTGTCCTATAGCGAGATGGCGGATATGTATTTCAGCGTTACATATCCCCGTCGTCTAAGGGCAACAGAGGATTTGCCGGGGATTGCCTCCTTTCATGTTGATGATGTGATCGAGGATATGCAGGAGCTAAAAGATGATACAGACATTATCATTTTGTTATTGCATTGGGGAACAGAATATCAGGATATACCACAGGACTACCAGATAGAGGCTGCGCATAAATTGATCGATAATGGTGCAGATATCATCATTGGGCACCATCCGCATTGCATACAAGGAGTTGAATTATATAATGGCGGCTTGATTGCTTATTCTTTAGGCAATTTTGTCTTTGACCAGGATTGGTCCACGAAGACCAAGCAGGGTGCGGTGCTTAGTTTGGAAATTTCGCCACTTAGCTGGACGAAGGCGACTATTTATCCTGTTTCTATTGAAGAAGGAAAAGCCAGTATAGCTACCGGAACAGAAGCCGATGATATTTTGAGCCGCATGGAAGATATATCGAAGCCTCTCGGCACTGCTTTTTCTCTTGATGAGCAAGGGCTGTACATGTCTGTCCTGCCGTAAAACTCAAATAAGCAAGGAGATGATGATTTGGCTTTGGATAATAATGCTAGGAAAAATACAAGAAAAAAACTGCTCCTAATAGACGGTAGCAGCCTCATCCATAGAGCTTTTTATGCACTTCCCCTTTTGAGTAATGCTCAGGGAGAATATACCAATGGTGTTTATGGTTTTATCATGATGCTTAATAGAATGCTTCGTCAGGACCAACCGCATTTGGCCGTGATTTGTTTAGATAAAAGTCGCGTTACTTTCCGTAATGAGATTGCTGCCGATTATAAAGGCACCCGCAAAGAGACCCCTGTCGAACTGAGAGGGCAATTTGAGCTTTTAAAAGAAGTTTTGCCGCCATATGGCATCGCCTGTGAGGAACTGTTAGGATATGAGGCGGATGACCTCCTGGGGACTTTGGCCCGCAGGGGAGTGGAGCAAGGTCTGCAGGTGGAAATTTTTTCCGGCGATAAAGATGTTTTGCAATTGGTGGATAAGGATATCCATGTCTATCTAACCAAAAAAGGCATTAGCGAGACCGAACATTGGGATGAAGCGAAAGTGCTTGAGCATTATGGATTAACTCCAGCGCAATTGATCGACCTCAAGGCGCTAATGGGTGATTCTTCCGATAACATCTCCGGCGTACCTGGCGTAGGTGAAAAGACTGCCTTAAAACTCATTCATCAGTTTGGTAGTATAGATGCGATGTATGAGAAGATAGATGGAGTCGAGAACGCTAAGCTTCGCCAAAAGCTGATTGATAATAAGGAAGCAGCTTTTCGTTCACGTCTTTTGGCAACGATTTGCAAGGAAGTGCCTTTAGCAACTCCTTTAGAAAACTATGTTTATAATGGCCAGGATATAGAAAAACTCTTGCCTTTATATAAGAGATTGCAATTTAGAAGCTTAGTCAAAGAGTTAGAGGATCAAATCGGCAAGCAAAAGCTTGTGCTGGATCAGGAACAAAGCCTTTTCCCTGAACCATGGGGAACAAGTATGCCGGGGCAAAGTCCGTTGAATGAGGATAGTTTTGTAACGCTGCTTGATGCTAAAGCTGCCGGGGACTTAGCAAAAAAGATTCGTCAAGCAGGGCAGATGTCACTGTGGTTGCAATGGCAAGGCCCTTCTTTGCAGGGGGATATTTTGACCTGCGGCCTGGCCTTACCAGGAGGAGAGTCTTTTGCTTTCGCCAAAGCGGACGGCAATATAGATGCTATTTTAAAAGCTTTAGCGGATGTTTTTGCCGATCCGCAGATATATAAGCTGACTATCGACAGTAAAGAAGCTATACTGCTTTTGCATGAGTTTGGAATTAGATTAAAGGGTATTATTTCAGATGCCGCTTTAGCTGCCTATCTTTTAGAACCTACTGGTAGCCATGGTATAGAAGACCTTTGTTCCTCATATGATGTGAATTATTCACCCGCCAGCGGCTTGGCATTAGCGGCCCGTAATGCCGCTGCACTTTTCCCTTTATGCGCCATTCTGGAACAAAAGATTGCTGGCTTTGCTATGGATCAGCTTTATCATGAGGTAGAGCTGCCTTTAGCCGCTGTGCTGGCGCAAATGGAGCAAAATGGTATCAAAGTAGAAAAGGACAAATTGGAAAACCTCTCCGTAAAATTAGAAGCTGAAGCACAAAAGCTGACTGCTGAGATATATGAATTGGCTGATGAGTCCTTCAATATTAATTCCACCAAGCAGCTTGCTTATATTCTTTTTGAAAAGCTGCATATCCCATCTTTGAAGAAAACAAAAACAGGCTATTCTACCGACAGCGAAGTGCTTGAGGAATTGGCTATTACTTATCCCATAGCGGCCAAGCTTTTAGATTACCGTGCCCATACCAAGATGAAATCGACATATGCTGATGGACTCCGCCAGCTCATTGACCCGCAAACGGGTAAGATACACACTACTTTTAAGCAGACGGTAACTGCTACCGGCCGTCTTTCCTCTGTAGAGCCAAATCTACAAAATATCCCTGTCCGTACGGAGTTGGGCCGTTCTTTCCGTCAGGTTTTTGTGCCAGAAAAAGAAGGTAATTTACTTCTGTCTGGAGATTATAATCAGATCGAGCTGCGGGTTTTGGCCCATATCACCGGAGACGAAAAGCTAAGTCAGGCCTTCTTTTCACAGGAGGATATCCATAGCCGTACCGCAGCGGAAGTTTTTGGTGTTGATATCAGCGAGGTCACTTCTGATATGCGCCGCGCTGCCAAGGTTGTTAATTTTGGTATCGTTTATGGCATCAGCGATTATGGTTTGAGTCGTGACCTGGGAATCAGCCGTGCACAGGCCCATGACTATATCGAAAAATATTTTGCCCGTTATCCGGGTGTAGCACGTTATCAAAAGGAAATCATAGAACAAGGCCGCGAGAATGGTTATGTGGCAACTATTTTGGGCCGTCGACGCTATCTGCCGGATTTAGCCAGCGGTAATTTTAATCTTCGCAGTTTTGCTCAGCGGATGGCTATCAACACTCCTATTCAGGGCAGTGCCGCAGATATCATCAAGATTGCCATGGTCAATATCGCTCGTGCTTTGGAAGAAAAAGGCATGCGTTCAAAAATGCTTTTGCAAGTTCATGACGAATTAATTTTTGATATGGTGCCTGAGGAAACTGAAACTTTACCGCCTTTGGTGCGTGAACTGATGGAAGGCGCAGTAAAGCTTGTTGTTCCTGTAACTATTGACATGAAAGTCGGCGTCAATTGGTATCAGATGGAAAATATATAATTATATTGATAATATATAATAGAAATAATTAGTTAAATTAACATTTGTTTATGTTATTAATAATAAGAGGTGAGTTATGCCGGAACTGCCGGAAGTAGAAACTATCAAAAATACGCTTACACCGCTTATTTGCGGGGATACGATCATTAAGGCACATATTTTACGTTCCGATGTGATCAAATATCCCGACGCGAGTACTTTTGCCAAAAATATTGAGGGCAAAAAAATAGCATCGTTAGGTCGCCGCGGCAAATACCTGCTTTTCTTATGGGAGCAGGGAGGGCAAATGGTAGTACATTTACGCATGACTGGACGTATGCTATATTCTCAACCTAATGACCCGCTTTTGAAGCATACTCATGTAATCTTTGACCTGGCTTCCGGCGCACAGCTTCGTTTTTCCGATACGCGGCGTTTCGGTTGTTTATGGCTTTTAGAGCCGGATGAAGAGGACTGTTATACCGGTATGAGCAAGTTAGGGCCGGAACCTCTTGGCTCAGATTTTAGTGCCCTACATCTGAAGCGTGTTTTAGGCAAGAGGAAGGTCAATATCAAGCAAGGGCTGCTTGACCAAAGGATGGTTGCCGGATTAGGCAATATTTATGTTGATGAATCCCTTTTTGCCGCTGCTATTGCGCCAACCAGGTTTGCTTCTTCTTTAACAGATGAAGAGTGGAAAAACTTAACAGCAGCAATAGTTTGCGTATTGCAAGATTCGATAACTCATAATGGGACGACTTTCAGTGATTATGTGGACGGACGGGGCCAAAAAGGCGAAAATATGTCCTATTTAAAAGCATATAAGAGGGAAGGGCAGCCATGTTTGCGTTGTGGCAGTCCCCTTCAAAGAATAAAAATAGCGGGGAGAAGTTCTTTTTTCTGCCCAGAATGTCAGAGATAAATCACAGGTCAACCGGTTCGACAATATAGTGTATGTAGATATTGTCTTTCCGGGAGGCGGATGCCGTGAATTTTTTGATGATGCTCCTTTTTGCTTTGGCTGTGAGTATGGATGGTTTTGTAGTAGGTCTGTCTTACGGCGTTAAGGACATTATCCTCCCTTTAAAATCGACCTTGATAGTTTCCGCTATTTCAGGTTTGATCGTTTGTCTTTCCATGTTAGCCGGTATTTTCAGTACGACTTTCATTTCCATTTTTTATGTTAATATTATTGCTACCGTTCTTTTGGTAGTGATGGGCTTATGGCTTATTTCCACTGCCTGGAGAGAACAACATAGGCCAAAAGCTATAGCTGAGGAAACACTGCTTTTTCGTTTGCATCTGCCTCTTTTGCCCTATGTGATACAGGTCATAAAGGCGCCGGAGAAGGCTGCCGGGGATAATGAAGAGGTAGACAATAAGGAAGCATGGGTGTTGGGCCTAGCTTTGGCTTTTGATAGCATGGGCGGAGGTTTTGCTGTAGCGATGGCCGGTCTTTCCGTTTTACAGACTTCTGTTATGGTTATGCTGGCATGTTTTCTTTTGATCGAGGCGGCTATGTTGTTAGGAAAAAAGTTCCGTCTTTTGCTTTTCCCGGAAGGCAGGATCAGCCCAAAAATAGAAAATTCTTTATCGTATTTACCAGGAATTATTATATTATTATTGGCTTTATGGAAGATAATTACTTGTTGATGATTTGCCTGAGGCGAATATTTAGAGATAGTTGGTGAAAAAATGACGGTTATTGGCTTGGTGGGGAAGATCGGCAGTGGCAAATCTGTTTTTGCAGCCTACCTAAAAGAACTTGGCGCGGCGGTGGTTAATGCTGATCAGATTGCGCGCCAAATAGTCGAGCCTAATCTTCCGGCCTGGAAAGAAATTGCCGATACCTTTGGACAAGCATATTTTCTGCCTGACGGCCATATCAATAGACCAAAACTAGCGCAGAAGATATTTGCCGCTGATGCCTCACGCCTGCAACTTAATGCTATTACTCACCCTCGCATTCGCAGTGAGGCTGCATTACAGATCGCAGCATATAAAAAGGAAGGATATGCTTTGATAGTTCTTGAAGCAGCAGTACTGCTAGAAGCTGGTTTTGCTGAAATGGTCGATGAGATATGGCTTTTGGAATCTATGCATGAAGATATCTATCAAAGATTAGAAAAAAGAGATGGCTTGGATATAGCTAGTGCGGATATGCGCTTGCAGGCACAATTGAGTAACGAAGAGATGGAGAAGAAGGCTGATCTGGTTATTATAAATAATGGTACTTTAGAGGATTTGTCTCAAAAAGCAAAGGATTTGTATAATAGGGCAACCGGCAAGCTTAAAAACATTGAGAAAAATTAAAAGACAAGAGAGGCGGCTGGCTAGTCACCCATGAAAAGGGCCAAGAAAAATTACTTAACGAATAAAGGCGATACAAGGCATAAAAGCAAAAAGCCACGTGGTGGTTGTCTGGTTTTTTTATTAATTATTATTTTATTATTGATAATTTCCCCTAATCTTCAAAGGTCAGTTGGTAAGATTTTTTATCCATTGGATTATTGGAATGAAGTAAGTACAGCAAGCGAGGAATATGATATAGATCCTTATCTGGTAATGGCTGTTATGAAAACAGAGAGTCACTTTGATGCTAATGCCCATTCTTCTGCGGATGCTTGTGGGCTTATGCAGCTGATGCCAGACACTGCCGAATGGATCATAGAGCAAGCGGAAATGAATATTGATCTCGAGGATGCTATATGGGAGCCGGGGGATAATATCCGTATGGGCGTATGGTATTTGCGTTGGCTGGCAGAGGATTACTATCTTGGCAATTGGGTAGCGGCTCTGGCTGCCTATAATGGCGGTATGCAGAATGTTGACGGGTGGCTCAAAGATGGGACTTGGGACGGTTCTTTTGATGATAGAGATCAAATTCCCTTTAAGGAAACCGCAGCCTATCTGGAGAAGATAAAGAAAACTTATTTGAGGTATTATGTTATTTATGCTCCGCAAGAAAAAGTAGCTTATGAGCTAAATTAAAAAACAAAGAGGAAAAAGCCTGATAATAAGGAATTCAAATATTAGAGCAAATTGGACAAGCAATAAAGTGCCTATAAGTTAAAGCTATAAAAAAGAGCTTTGCTCTTTCCTTGAATTTTTGGAGTAAATACTTAAAAGTGTGAGGCGTTAATTAATGCGCAAGCAATCATTTATTTTACTTATTTCTATACTCATGGGATTTTGTGTTGTGCTTTGTGGCTGTGGTAATAATGATTCCGATGAAGCTTCTTTGGCGCAGGATGATGTGTTACAGATGTATCTTTCATCACCGCTGGAATCAGTTGACCCGGCTTATGCCCATTCCGAAAGTGAGTTGTTGATAGCATCTCAAGTTTTTGAAGGTTTGGTCAGTGCTCAGAAGGATCAGATAGTTCCTGCTTTAGCGACCAAATGGGAAGTTTCTGCCGATGGTCTGACCTATACCTTTCATCTGAGAATAGATGCTCTTTTCCATAATGGGAAAAAAGTAACAGCCGGAGACTTTAAATTTTCTTGGGAGCGTGCTTTACGTGTAGGCGCGCCTTCTTCTTATATCTTTGCAAATATCGTCGGGGCTGATGCTGTGATCAGTGGTCAAAGTAAAGATCTGGCCGGTGTAACTGCGCCCAATGATTATACGCTTATTGTAAAGCTGGCTGCTCCTTCAGGCAATTTCCTGCAGCTTTTATCTATGCCCGCTGCCTCTGTTTTAGATAGAACAGAGTTGGTGGCTCAAGGCGTGGATTATGGCCGGGCGGGAACTTACGCTCAGCCCTATCCTTTGCCTTCAGGTACGGGGCCTTTCCGTCTGGCAGAATGGATCAGTGGCAAAAGCCTGGCCTTGGGTAGAAATGCCCACTATTATGGTGGAGCGCCATATTGTAGCAGGATGGAATTTATCCTTGATCTTTCCAAAAAAGATGCTGCGACGGAGCTTTTGTCCGGAAAATTGGATATTGTGCAAGATCTATTGCCTTCACAGATTCCTTTGACCAGTGATGATGAAGATTTTATCCGCCTTGTAAGTCCTGTGCGTGAATTCCACTTTCTGGCGCTGGATTCTGTGCAGTCTCCTTTTAATAACCTGGCTCTGCGCCAAGCTATTTTTGATATCGTACAAGGGCCTAGTGTGGTTTTGGCAGCCAGAGAAGGATATGCCGTTACCCCTAAAAATGGTATATGTGGATATTGGAAAGATTTAGCTGCTGACGCTTATTCACAAGATTATTCTGCGGTCCAAATTAAGCAAAATCTGGCTGCGGCAGGATATCCTGCAGGAACAGCTTTACCCAGTTTAAAATTGTTTTGCGGTCCCGGATCAGAAAATCTCAATTTAGCCAATCAAGCTGCATTTTCACTGAAGCAGTTTGGTTTTTCTGTTACAGTATCCCAATTATCTGCCAAAGAACTGCGTCATGCTGTAAAAAGTGGCGAGGCAGCTATGTATATCGGTGAATTTGCTGATAAAGGTGGCGGCTTGGATGCATTCTTTTTGGAAGTAGTTGATTCACGCTGGCAAGGTGTAATCAAAGCAGGTCCTTGGAGCAGTTTCTTGACTCAAGGCTATGCGGCGACAGGTGATAAAAAACAATGGCTTTTCAAACAGGCAGAGGCATCTTTGGAGCAGTCGGCAGTATTAGGTTGCTTATATTACAAAAAGACGGCGATGGCGGTAAGCAAACCATGGAGCAGCATCTCTATCGAAAAAAGCGGTCTTTTAGATTTTAGTACCATCCGCTGATTTACCGTATTTAAGTAAATAAAAAACACCGAAAGCTATTTGCAAGTAAGCTTATCGGTGTTTTGTTTATTGTATTATTAATATTGACAGGTTTAAGGTACACGTACAGTCTTTTTGATGACAAAACTTCTCAGTGCATCAATTCCGGCGGCTAAAGAGATATTCTTAAATATTTCTTCTTTATACTTTTTATCCCACCATGAACCGGCTAGGACAGTTATTTTCGTGCCTCTGAAAGCCTCAGGGTACATGGGAGTGCTTGAGCCGATCAAAATAACTTCCCGGACATTAGGACACATGACTAAAAGTCCATCTAATGTGCCATTGATTAAAGTTGTGCCGCTTGTGACCATGATATCACACTCTGGCAAGATTTGTGCTTGTCTTGCCATTGGTTCAATAAGTCCGGCAGGATCACCTGCTTCTTCCATTCCTTGGTCAAAAACATATATTTTTTGAGCTTTTTTACCTAAAGTATTTACTACGGGGTGAATATAACCGATTATACCAACTGTATCCGTATCCTTAAGCATTACCCCAAAAGGTTTTTGAGGATCATTCTCATCGAGTAGATTTAAAGACTGGGAAGCTGCATTCAAAACTGCCATGCCGATTCCTTTTTGCAGGTCATCTATACCATTTAAAACCCAACTGGCGATTTCTGTGGCATCTTTATCAATCAAGCGTTGTCCGTAAGGGAAAATAGAACAGCCGGATTTTAAATGCTCACGCAAAACATAGGAAACACCAATTGAACCGTCGTTAAGTTCGACTGCCATCAAAGCAATGCCTATTACGGCATCTTTGATAGTTTTGCCTTCTAAAACTGGGGAGGCAACGGATAATACCTTTTCTATCTTCATACTAATCCTCCTCGTAACCTAGTAACTTGAAAATTCCAAACTTCATTATAGCAGGATCATAAATATATCTCAAAAGATATTTTTTATTTTATCATTATCAAATTATGATTTCAATAAAACCACATCAGAGCAATTTAATCACAGATTTTTTATAAATATTTTTAGTTAAGTATTTTTTTAATTGGCTTAATAATCCGCTTGCGGTATATATGAAATTATGGTAAAATAATTATCGCTGAGTCAAGCAGCCCTACTTTAATTATAGTATGCGCTGTCTTGTGAAAAATTTGCGGTAGTGCTGGAATTGGCAGACAGGCACGTTTGAGGGGCGTGTGCGCGAGCGTATGGGTTCAAGTCCCATCTACCGCACCAAAAATAATCCCTGCTATCTATTGTGATGGCGGGGATTATTTTATTTTAATTATAAGCTTAAGCACACATTTTTATTTTAAGAGATTATGGAACCTTATCACTTTTGTAGAGTCGAAAAAGTCGACTCATATTGGAGGTGATATAATTTAGTGGACACATAGTTAAGAGAATTTTGGAGGTGATATAATTTAGTGGACACATAGTTAAGAGAATTTAGTAGTCGGGAGGTGTGTCCATGTCCAGAAGAAGATTTGACCGGCAATATAAGCTAGCAGCGATTCAATTAGTGCTTCAAGAAGGCAGAACGGCTACCGGAGTAGCGAAGGAACTGGGAATTCACGAAAATACACTCTACAGATGGATTATTGAATATGAAACACGAGGGGAAAACGCCTTTCCCGGCAATGGTAGTCCGGTAGTAAATAAAGATTTTGAGCTTAAGAAAATGCAAAAGAAAATAGCTGATCTTGAAATGGAGATCGATATCCTAAAAAAGTTCCAGGCCTTCTTGAAGAAAAACCAGCCGTACGATTTGAATTCCTGAAGAAACACAAGAATGATTATAATATCAGAAAAGCATGCATTATCCTAAACGTATCTACCTCAGGATTTTATAAACATGTTAATCTGCGCAAATCAAACCGCATGATCGAAAATGAAGTGCTTTCGGAGGAGATCAAAGAAATATTCGAGGAGCATAAAGGGAGATATGGCAGTAAAAGGATAGTAATGGCACTTAAAGACAAAAACATCATTACTAATCGTATACGAGTCAGAAAATTGATGGCTAAGATGAATTTGCGTGCTATAAGCAGCTGCAAGAAATATCGCCATTATGGTAAAAATCTGGCATATGCATCAACTGACAACCTACTTAATCAAGTATTTACTACAGACAACAAAAATAAGATCTGGCTGGGAGATATCACATATATACCAACACAAAAATCATTCTTGTATCTGGCAGTATTTATAGATGTATTTACTCGTAAAGTTGTTGGGTGGGCTATGGATACCCGTTTAAAAGACGATCTGACCATTTCAGCCTTTACGCAGGCGATATGCCGTGAGAATCCCAAACCCGGGTTGGTAGTGCATACAGACAGAGGCCCGCAATATACTAGCGACGGATTTCTTCAGATTGTAAAAAAACATGGTGGGATATCAAGTATGAGCCGTAAAGGAAATCCTTATGATAATGCGTTGATGGAATCGTTCTACAGAACATTAAAAACTGAGCTGGTTAAAGACTCAGTTTTTAAAGATCCGGAACACGCAAAGATAGAAATATTTAAATATATTGAGTTATATTACAATACGAAGAGAAAACACTCTTCAATTGGTTATATGACACCTGTTGAATTTGAAAAATCTATTTCTACAAATTAACTTAACTTTTTATCCACTAAAACCTTGCCCTTCCAGTCTATGCAGCATAGAACGATGATAAAGATGTTCATTTACAGTGGACTCAGGCGGGGCGAAATGTGCGGTCTGGAGTGGAAAGATATTGACTTCGAGAACCAGATGATAACTGTACGGAGATCGTCGCAGTATGTATCCGGGAGAGGCATATTCACGAAGGAAACCAAAACGGCGACTTCGGATAGAACGATTAAGCTCCCGGCGCAGGCTTTTGAATTGCTCAAGGAGTACAAAAAGTGGCAGAATGAGGAACGACTAAAAATGGGGGACAGATGGGAAGATAATGACCGTATTTTTACGCAATGCGACGGGAAGCCTGTAAATCCTGATTCAATAAGCGGATTTTTCCGTGATTTTATAGCTAAAACTGATTTGCCGCAGATATCAATACATTCGTTAAGGCATACCAATATAACCTTGCAGATAGCTGCAGGGGTACCGCTAAGGACTGTGTCGAGACGCGCCGGACATTCTCAACCTGGGATAACGATGAGCCTGTATACACATGCCCTGCAAATTCAAGATGAGAAAGCGGCAGAGGTACTGGAGGATATATTGAAGCCTAAGACGTTAAAAGGAAAAAATCTAGTTATTTAGTTTAGTAAATATATGAGATCATAACTTCTTCAGATACCGTACTATACTATTTTTATAACTTAATGACGTAATTGATAAAATAACTTATCTATAACTATAAAAATTAATTTACTTTTGAAAGATATTAAATATTTCCAATTTAATAATTATAATTAAAACTATTAAAAGGACTATGATGTATTTTATAGAAAATGATTTTATGTAAATTAATGAATTATTAATATATAAGTTATAGGAGATAACTAAATATATTATATTATTAATACTAACAGTAGAATGATTTTTGCTTTACTTTAATTCTTAAGCAAGGAGAATAATTATGGCTATTCAAGTTTCTGATTTATTGAATTCCAATATATTCAAACCTACGAAATTAATTGGTTTTGAAAATGGGTATAGTAGAATAATTAATGATGCCATAATAAATACTTCTTTTTCTATTCCGTCATGGTTAAAACTTGGCGATCTTTTGATTATTGTTGGTACAGGAATTACTGTAAATGATAAACTTTGTTCGGACTTCCTTAATGAAGCACAAAATGTTCAGTGTCCTGTAGTAATATTCGTTAATACGTCGTTTATAGAAAATAGTATTGAAATGTTAGAGAATTATGCCCGGTCTAATAAAGGAATATTTATTATTGTTGATACCGGTCTTAACCACCAACAAATTTATAGAGTAATAAACAAATTTATACAGATTGATCAAAACAATCTAAATAATAATGAAAAGTGTTTTGAAAGCATAGTGAGAGCCTTTATTTTTAATGAACAATCAGATGAACCAAGAGACTGGCTTTATCTATTAAAATTATTAAAAATTGATATTGATAAGAATTATTCCGTAGGAATAATTGAAATAGAAGAGTCTCTTCAAACAAATATCGATTATTTGTATAAGGAGATTAGAAATTTATTATATAGTAAGTACCAAGATGAATTAGTTTCGATTTGGAAAAGCCTCATTATAGTAGTAATAATTGATGATAAAGATAATCGTGAATTTTCAGCTTATAATAAAATGTGTTATATCCATGACAAAATATTAGAGAAAACTAATATTGAGTTAATAATATCTTTGGGAAATAGTCATGAGAAATTAGAAAATGCAAATATTAGTCTATGTGAAGCTTTTAGGATTAATGATTTGATATCCCTATTAAATAAAGATGAGAAAGTATATACCTATGATATGATGGGATTTTATAAAGTTTTATATGGATTGCCTAATAAAAAAATATTTGAAGATTTTTATCATAATATATTAGATCCTTTATGGAAGCATGATGCTAAATATGATACTAATCTGGTTGAGACTTTGGAATGTTATATAAACGCCAATTGCTCTATTGAAGAGACAGCATCTAGTATGATAGTTCATAAAAACACTATAAGATACAGGATAACTTGTATTGAAGATATACTGAATTGCAATTTAAAAAACATTAATACTATAACTGACATTGTTAATGCATTTAAGATTATGCGATTAATTAATGTACTTAGTGATTAAATAAAAATAATAAAAAAAAGCATCGCTTAAAAGCGGTGCTTTTTTTTTCGGGGAATCTGAAATTATAGTAGGTATGCAATTTTGCATGAAAATACAAGATAAAAATCAAACCTTTGTACATTAGAACAATGGGGAAATTCACCATTAAAAAAAGTTAAATGATCTAGGTGCAATTCTTAAAAACATAAGCTAGGCATTTGATAATAAAACAAAAGTATCTTAATATTTTTGTTTAAAAGAACAGGAAATATATTTGTCCTAAATTATAAAAGAATTCTGAAATTATTATAATTATTAACAATGACTAATTGGAGCAATAATTTTATAATTAATAAAGATTATCGCTTGGGATCTTATTATTTATTAAATATGAAAGGGGGCTTGATAATTTATTATTGATTCATCTGTTGATAGGTATCAAATATATGGATTACATATGTTCTATCATGTAATAAATTCTATCATTCTTTTAGCAAATTATAATAAATTAAAATAACAAAAGATATTCTTCTTGAGAACGGGATATCGGATTAATGGAGGGATTTTTTATGAGTTTAAAAGGTGGATATTTTGGGAAACTTCTAAGAATTAATTTAACAAACAGGACGAGCACTGTTGAGGATTTGGATCCAGCATTTTTGAAAAAGTATGTTGGGGGGGCAATGCTGGGCACTAAAATTTTATATGATGAAACAAGGCCAGGAATTGACGCGCTTGGAGAGGAAAATAAACTGATTTACACAATAGGACCTCTTACAGGCACAGATTGCCCCACTGCCAGTCGTATGAATATAGCAACCAAGTCACCTCTTACAGGAGCGATATGTAATTCTCTTTCCGGTGGATTTTTCCCTGTGGAAATGAAATGGGCAGGTTGGGATGTAATCATAATTGAAGGTAAAGCTGATGAACCTGTTTATATATTGATCAAAGATGACAAGGTTGAAATAAGAAAAGCTGAAAAATACTGGGGGTTAAATACATTTGATACCCAGAATTATCTTAAAGAAGATTTGCACGATCTTAATATAAGAATTTCCTGTATCGGCCCTGCCGGAGAAAACCTAAGCTTATTATCATCTATTGCAAATGAAGCGAGGGTGTGCGGACGTAAAGGCGTCGGTGCAGTCATGGGAAGCAAAAATCTAAAAGCAGTTGCTATTCGCGGATCTAATAAAGTGCCGATTGCAGACCAAGAGAAATTTAAAGCTGCCATCAGAGAACAGTTGCATGAGTTTAAAGAAAGTCACATTGCATACCCTGTCTTTTCCAAAACCGGTTCTACGTGCGGTATTGAAAATGCAAGCGGATTAGGCTTTTTCCCAATTAAAAACTGGATGGATACCGGTGTAGTGGACGTATCGGATACCCTTGGCAGTAAAGTATTCCTTACACAAGTTCAGAAAGGAAACCCATGCTATAAATGCCCAATAGACTGCGCTAAAGTAAGAATGGTTAAGAAGGGCCGCTATGCCGGTATTTCATCGGAAGGGCCTGAGTTTGAGACCGTTTATTCATTAGGTTCTACGTTAGGTATATATAATTCGGACTTTGTGATAGCTGCTGACCGTTTATGTGATGAGTTAGGTATGGATACAATAGGCGCCGGTGTGACTATAGGGATGGCTATGGAGCTCTATGAAAAAGGTATCTTGACCGATACAGAGGGATTAGATTTAAGCTGGGGCAATGAAGAAGTTGTTCTTCAACTCTTAAGGATGATGGCTTATAAAGAAGGTTTAGGTAAATTACTCAGCGATGGTACTAGAAAATTTGCTCAGGCTATTGGAAATGGCGCAGATTATTATGCAATGCAAGTCAAAGGCTTGGAAATACCGGGCTATGATGTACGCGGCTTGAAATCTCATGGTCTAAATATGGCTACTAGCTATACAGGGGCAGACCACAATAGAGGTTATGCCTTCCAGGAAATATTCGGCATACCTTTCCCTCATGCTGTTGAGAGATTAGCCATAGAGGGCAAGGGTGCTTTGACTAAATGGAATCAAGACTTTTGCGGTACTTATGACGTTGTAACTTTATGTGAATTCCCAACTCAAATGGCTCTCTCTGGTACGGCGCAGAGAATCGTTGCAGGCCTTCTTACTGGTGCAACGGGGATTGATTATACAGAAGAAGAAGTATGGGAGCTTGGAGATAGGCTAAATAATGTTTGCCGCATGTACAATGTTAGAGAAGGTTTCTCGCGTAAGGATGATTATCTCCCAAGGAGAATTCAGGAAGAGCCTATCAAAGAAGGATTGAGTAAGGGAGAAGTCATAAGCAAGGAAGATAATGATTTTATGCTCGATGAATATTATGAAGTCAGAGGATGGGACAAAAATGGTATTCCTACCCCAGGTAAATTAATAGAACTTGGTTTAGAAGATACTATTAAAGATCTCCCTGCTTCCAACTAACATTTGGAGGGTGGTTATAATGCCAAAGGTATTCATTAAAGGCATAAACTACATTCAAGACATAATCGGAGCTCATGAGTTTTCGATGGAGGTTGAACCAAATACCTCCATCGAAACCCTGTTAAAAGAGCTTGACAAAAATGTCGGCGGACAATTAGCATCATATCTTTTTGACGGGGATAGTAGCGAGTACATGAGAATATTTTTAAATGGACGGGATATACGTTTCCTTGATAGTGAAAAATTGGTACTTGCTGATGGAGACAAATTACTTCTGCTGCCTAGGTTAGCCGGGGGATAGATAGCCTTATACCATTTAAAAAACTACTTTTGTATAAATAATTTGTGTAATCAAAACGGAATATTGACACAATAAATTTGGTGAGTTAGCAAGAGATATTAATTAGTTTAAGCTAAAAACATGCCTAACCTTTACAATGTTCTCTTAACCTTTACAATGTTCTCTTAACCTTAAAAAATATAATACACAAATTATTAAAGTAAAGGAGAAATAATTATGGATTTTCAAAGTATTATTGCAAAGTTAGAATCACAGGGACGGGTAGCACGTATAAAAACGGAGGTTGATCCGATACATGAGCTCGCTGGTGTTGCTGCTAAATTAGAAGGTGGCAAGGTTGCCTTCTTCGAAAAGGTCAAAGGCAGTGACTTCCCCGTTGTATGTGGTCTATGGTGGAACAGAGAAAATGTAGCTGCTGTATTTGATACCACAGCGGAAGAAGTACCATATCTTTTTGCTGGTGCGGCCAGAGAATTTGCTAAGTCTCCAATAGAGCCTATTACCGTTGATAATGCTCCTAGTCAGGAAGTAGTATCCTTAGAGCCAAACCTTTATGAGATCCCGGTTCCCACACTAGCACTCAAAGATGGTGGCCCCTACTTTTCAAATTGTGTCGTTATGGCCAAAGATCCTGATACAGGTGTGCGGAACAGTTCCGTTCATAGATTGCAGGTCGTCGGCAAAAACCGTTTAACAATGCTGATGGATATGGGGCGTGATCTGCGTGACTATTATGAAAGAGCAGAGAAGAATGGCATTCCGCTGGAAATAACTATCAATAATGGTATTGATCCTGCGGTATTCATTGCCGCGATTACTGCCGGAGTTCCTATGGACATAGATGAGTTGGGTATTGCTGCAGTTTTACGCGGCAAACCAGTCCGTCTATCTAAGAGTTTGACTGTTGGTGTAGAAGGTATAGCGGACGCACAGTTGGTCATAGAAGGCGAAATTCTGCCAAATGTGCGTGAGCCAGAGGGCCCCTTTGGTGAAGTAAGTGGCTATTATGCCCAGAAAGACGATAGATGGGTCGTAAATGTCAAGGCTATCACTCGTAGAAAACAGCCGTTGATTCATGCGCTGCTCCCTGGAAAAGAGGTATGGGTTACCGCTGGGCTTGCTGCTGAACCGGCCATTTTTAACACTTTATCTAAGCAAATTGGCGGGGTGAAAAAGGTATACCTCAGCCCTGGTTGCTGTGCCCATTTTGGTGCGATTATTCAAGTTGACCCAGTGCGTCCCGGTTTTGGGAAAAATGCTATCTTAGCGACTTTTGGCGCTTTCCCGCCTTTGAAGATGGTTGTTGCTGTTAATAGTGATGTCAATATTTATGATAGCGACGATGTGATGCGTGCCATTACTACTCGTTGTGAGGCAGATAAGGATATAATTGTGATTCCTCGCAGCGCTTGCCATGAACTGAATCCTTGTATGGATGACGGTTACGGTGCTAAGATAGGTTTCGATTGCACTGTGCCTATACCTGCTTCGCCGAAGTTTGAACGTTTTTCTTGTAAGGAAGTAGATCTTAAGGATTATCAAATTGAGTGATTGGATTAAGTAATAGTGAAGAAACCCGGATATAATTTAAAAATTATATCCGGGCATTATTTAAATTAATCTATAATGTAATAAATTTGCAGTCTTTAGGAAATACAACTTTAAAAGAACTATCCAATACTATTGATTTGCCGTGAAATGGCTAATGAACTATGTAGCCTATTAATAAATAGATAAAGAAATGATGTGAAAAACATGGAACTAGTCATTGGAGTCACGGGTGCAACCGGAGCTATATATGCAGTAAGGCTACTTGAAGTGCTAAAAAAGAATCAGGATGTTAGAGTTCATTTAATAATGAGCGATTGGGCTAAAACTAATTTGGAAATTGAGACTGAATATCCACTAGATTATGTTAAGTGTCTGGCTGATGAAGTCCATGACTATAAAAATCTGGCAGCAAAAATATCAAGTGGTTCATTTATTACAGAGGGTATGATTATTGTGCCCTGTAGCATGAAAACCCTTAGCTCAATTTCTAATGGATACTGTGAAAATTTAATTTCCAGATCGGCTGATGTAATGATAAAAGAAGGAAGAAAATTGGTTCTGTGCCCTAGGGAAACACCGTTGAATTCAATCCATCTGGAAAATATGCTTAAGCTAGCGAGAATTGGGGTAAAGATTATTCCGCCAATGCCAGCTTTTTATAATCGACCAGAAAGCCTTGATGACATTATAAATCATTTTGTAATGAAAATATTGGATCAGTTTGATATAAAATTTGATAAGGCAAAAAGGTGGAACGGTTAAAAATATGGAGATATTATGATCTATTTTTTGAGTTTTTAATTTAGTTATTCGGAAAGGAAATTAATTATGGCCATTCAAGTTTCTGATTTATTAGATTCCAATATTTTTAAACCAACAAAAGTAATTGGTTTTGAGAATAAATATAGCAGAATAATTAACGATGCCATAATAAATTCTTCTTTTGCTATCCCATCATGGCTAAAACTTGGTGATCTTTTAATTATTATAGGTACAGGAATTACAGTAAATGATAAGCTTTGTTCTGAATTCATTAAAGAAGCACAAGCTGTTCAGTGTCCCGTAGTAATATTAATTAATATATCGTTTATGGAAAATAGTATAGAGATGTTGGAGACTTATACCCAGGCTAATAAAGGAATATTTATTATTGTTGATACCGGTCTTGAGCATCAGCAAATTTATAGAGTAATAAACAAATTTATACAGATCGATCAAAACAACCCAAATAATAATGATGTATTAATTAAAAGCGTAGTAAAAGCCTTTATTTTTAATGAACAATCAGATGAACCATGGGACTGGCTTTATTTGTTGAAATTATTAAAAATAGATATAGATAAGAACTATTGCGTAGGAATAATTCAAACAAAAGAAACTCCTAAGGCCAATATTGATTATTTGTTTAAGGAGATTAGAAATTTATTATATTATAAGTATCAAGATAAATTAGTTACGATTTGGAAAGACCTCATTATAGTAGTAATAATTGATGATAAAGATAATCGTGAATTTTCAGCTTATAATAAAATGTGTTATACCCATGACAAGATATTAGAGAAAACAAATATTGAGTTAATAATATCATTGGGAAATAGTCATGAGAAATTAGAAAATGCAAATATTAGTCTATGTGAAGCTTTTAGGATAGATGATCATATATCCCTATTAAATAAAGAAGAGAAAGTATATACCTATGATATGCTGGGATTTTACACTGTTTTATATGGGCTATCTGATAAAAAAATATTTGAAGATTTTTATCACAATATATTAGATACTTTATGGAAGCATGATGCTAAATATGATACTAATCTGGTTGAAACTTTGGAATGTTATATAAACACCAATTGCTCTATTGAAGAGACCGCAGCTAATATGATTGTTCATAAAAACACAATAAGATACAGAATAAATTCTATTGAAGATATACTAAATTGTAGCCTAAAAAATATTAATGCTATAACTGATATCGTTAATGCATTTAAGATTATGCGATTGATTAATGTGCTTAGTGATTAAATAAAATAAATATTAAAAAAGAGGCATCGCTTAAAAGCGGTGCTTTTTTTATTCGGAAATCAGGGATTTAATGCGGGCATGCGATTGTATAAAAATACAACACGGTAACCAGGTTTTGTACATTAGAACAATAGGAAAATTACTATAAAAAAGCGTTATGGGGCATAGCTGCAATTTTAAATATACGAGCTAGATAATGTTAAAATGCACAACATGATATGATAACTTTTGTAATAAAGAACAATTGTCAAGAATTATAAAAGCTTTCTGAAATTTTTATATTTATAGACAATGACTTATTAGATAAACAATTTTATAATTAAGAAAGATTATTGCTTGGGCTCTTCTTAATTTATTAAAAATGAAAGGAGGCAATGAAATCAATTCCTTATTCTATTGAGGGAATAAGGCTGGAGGCTATTGTATTATATATATCCCTCTTCTTCACGATTTAAAAAAGTCTCTTGCAAGGAATTTGATTTGTTTGATTATGGAATTGAGTAATAACAAAATAACTAATAATGAACTGATAAAAGGGAAGGGTGGGAAAGATTAATTATGTCAGAGTCTAATAATGCCAACGTTAACCAATTTGGTTATGAGCAAGAATTGAAACGTACTCTTGGTGTTAAGGAATTAGTTGTATTTGGTGTTACATTTATGGCCCCGGTTTCCAGTATGCAGATGTTTGGATTTATGTCTATGGTATCAGCTGGGCACGCTGTATTGTGTTATCTGGCCGCATTCATCGCAATCATTTTTACTGTTATGAGTTATCATCAAATGATTCAGGAGTTTCCAATAGCAGGCTCAGTCTACGTTTTTACTCAAAGAGGTATCCATCCGACTCTAGGTTTCCTTGCCGGCTGGATGATGATCTGGGATTATTTTTTGCTTCCGATGGTCATTTGTTTAACAGCTTGTCTCTTCGCTAATGCTTTAATCCCGGTTATTCCTGTATGGTTATGGACCCTAATTTTAATTGTTCCCGCCTTGATCTTGAACATAAGAGGTGTGGAATTCGCGGCAAAAACAAATATTATTATAACTGCACTTATGATTATAGCTATTTTGGCTTTTGTTATTGCAGCAATCAGGTATGCAGCCTTGGGAATTGACGGTGCGGTGTTCTTCAATCCTACATATATATTTAATCCGGCAACATTCAATTTCCAATCTATAATGGCAGGCTCTATCATGGCTGTTATGTCTTATCTTGGATTCGATTCTATTTGCACTTTAGCTGAAGAAGCTATCGTCCCGCCGAAAAAGATCGGCCATGCCCTCATCATTGCTGTTTTGATTGAAACTATACTGTATTTACTGGTTGCCTATTTTGGCACTGTGGTAGCTCCCGATATTACTGTATTCCAAGCCCCAGAATCAGCTTTCTTTGATATAGCCATGAAAGTAGGGGGTATGGCATTACAGATATTCATTTCTTTGGTCATCATTTTCTCTGGTTTTGCTGCAGTTCTGGCCTGCCAAGCGGCAACAAGCCGTGTATTTTTTGGTATGGGACGCGACAATTTGATCCCCAAAAAATTCTTTGGTTATATAAATCCGAAAACCCAAGTTCCGACTTATAGCCTTATACTAACGGCTATCATTATCTTAGCGGGCTCTATATTAATCCCAATATCCATCATTACCAACATAGTTGCCTTTGGCAGCTTATGGGGATTCACATTTGTTAACTTGTCGGTAATAGTCTATTTCTTCTTTAGGAAAAGGAGTGGTAGAGTCTTCCAGCATTTGATATTACCTATTATTGGTATGATCGTCTGCTTAACTATTATATTCACCGGCATGGCGCCGCTTGCCAAAATACTAGGCTTTAGCTGGATGGGCATAGGTGTTATATACTTGCTTGTCAGATCTACGAAACCAGAGTTTAGGGAATTGCTTAAAAAAGTATCTATTGGTTAGTGGACTACTGTTGAAAAACAGATGCCTCTCCCTATCTCTACGTGACTACACCCCTTTAATTTAATAAGTAATATACTGAAAAATTAAAGGGGTGTATGTCAAATTAACTCATATTGATAATCCAGATGATGTTTTTAATAAAAGAAGTAGGAGATAAAAGTGAAATCTTTATTAGAAAAGACCAGAGAAATAAATAAGTTAGCACAAAATACTTCTGGTCGTTATATCAACTTTACAGAAATAGCAAATGTTTTAAGTAAGAATATAAATGCAAATATTTATATTTTCAATCGGAAAGGCAAAATCATTGGATATTCATTTATGAGTGATTTTTATTGCCAGAACATTAATAATTTAATTAAATTTGATGGCAGATTTCCTGATAAATATATCAATCAACTATTAAATATTACTGAGTCTGTTTTTAAAAAAAGTGATAATTGTATAATAAAAAATAGTCAAATTTGTTGTTTAAAAAATAAGCACATGGCATTAATTCCTATTTTGAGTGAAGGATTACAGATTGGTGCTTTGCAATTAGAGAAGTCGGGAAAATTTCGACAAGAAGATATATTTTTAGCTGAATATTGCGCAACGTTAATTATGATGGAGAGTCTCCGTTCTAATTTAGCGAAGGTAAATGAAAAGGAACGCCAGAAAAACGCAGTAAAAGTTGCTTTAAAAAAGCTTTCTTATTCAGAATTAGGGGCTATGCAATATTTATTTGATGAAATAGATAATTTAAATAGTAGTTTGTTAGTAGCCTCAAGAATTGCTGATAAATATGGAATAACCCGTTCTGTTATTGTAAATGCTTTACGCAAGATGGAAAGTGCAGGATTGATAAAAGTTAGCTCTTTAGGTATGAAAGGTGTAAATATACAATTAAATAATATTTATATAAAATCAGAGTTAAAAAACATCAGGGAATATAAGTGTTGCAAGTAAAAATCTAAAGTATTTAGTTTTATTAGAGTTGCTTATTATACTATGGTGTGTGTCCCAGTCTTTATACCAGTTTGAATGTTAGGAAACTATATCTTTTTAAAACAATAGCAACTTTTTAAATATCTCCTAAATTTAAAAAGATTTTATCACTATACCTCCCCTTTCAAAGACAACTCCGTCTCCGAAAATTAAAGCAAAAGATATATTTATATAGACTTCAGTATTAGGTACTTTAGACTATATGATGTTTTCTCTAACATTCAAATTGATATAAAGATTGGGGTTACACTATTGACTCTAATCTCTTAACTAAAAATCTAAACAAATTAATAAGTGAAGTGGTATTAGAATGATACAGATTAATAAGAAGAAAAAAAGACTTGAAATAAACATGACAGCTTTCCAAATGGGAAAAGATCTATGCGTTATTTTAACTGGAGGTCATACACCACATCTAGGCGCTGTAACAGTAGGTTCGCAGGCTAAAGTTCTTCAGACGTTCGCTTTTGAACAACATAAAGAAAATATTGTTACCGAAATATTCGGCAACATACTAAGAAGAGAATTTGGTGGCAGTTTTGCTATATGTTGCGGTATTCATTTAGATAATATTAGCTCAGAAGAGATAACTGATTCTATTGAATTTTGTAGGGAAATAGCTGAAGAACTATGTTGTCTATTAAAGAAATGTGAAGGAATAATATGTGAATTGATCTGATGATTAAAAAGAACAAGTTTAGAAGTACATGTTATTAAATATATTTCAAGGGAGGAAACAGTATATGAAGATTACGTTAGAAAGTAGTTCGAAAAAATTTAAGGAAACATTTAAAAAGTCCGGTGAATTAACTGAGCAATGCCAAGGTATAATTCCTGGCGGTTTTAGCAGAAGAACCTTTTTTTATGGACCTCATGCGGTTTTTGTTGAGCGAGGTGATGGGGCATATATTTATACTGCCGATGGCAAAAAGCTACTTGACATGAATAATAACTATAATGTCAATATCCTCGGACATAACCACCCTAATGTAACAAAGGCTCTTATGGAAGCTATCCCGAAAAGTTATTCATTCGGCAATCCTAATATGGACTTGGAAAACCAATTAGCTAAAATTCTTGTCGATCGCATTGATTCAATAGAAAAAATTAAATTTTCATGCTCGGCCAGTGAATCCTGCCATAGTGCAGCTAGATTAGCTAGAGGATATACAGGCAAGACTAAGATTGCAAAAATGGAAGGCGGCTATCATGGTTTTACAGATACTTTTGAAATATCTGCGCATCCCAGCCCGGATAGATTCCCTGGACCAGCCGAAAGACCGATTGCTCTTCCTGATACTGCAGGGATCCCCCAAAACATTATTGATAACTTAGTAATATTAAAGCAGAATGATCTCGCTGCTTGTGAAAAAGTTCTGAGAGAGAATGCTCATGATTTAGCAGCTGTCTTTTTAGAACTGCAATCTGGCGCTGGCGGATTAGTTGTGCTAGATAAAGAGTTTGTTACAGGCATTCGTGCAATAACAGAAGAACTTGGCATATTGTTGGTTATTGATGAAACAGTTACATTGCGTGCTGGTTATGGTGGATTACAGGGCATATACGGTGTCAAGCCAGACATCACCGTAATGGGTAAGATGATAGGTGGAGGGATTCCGATTGGTGCAATCGGTGGCTCAGCCGAGGTATTCTCAGTAGTTGATAATGATCAGGTCCAGATTTCAGGTACGCATCACGGTCATCCTCTTTCCATGGTAGGCGGTATTGCTACTATGAATACTTTGACAAAGGAAGTCTTTGCTGAGTTGGATAAAAAGTCTTCACGTATTATAAATGAAGTTAATACATGGGCTCAGAGTAAAAATTATCCATTTATGATGTACGGTGGTTATGGTGCTTGTATTGCTTATGCATTCACTGACGAACCTGGTAGAGAAATAAAAACCCATAGAGACTATTGGAGTTACGCAGATGAAGAAAAATTACAAATCTATGCATTAGAAATAGCTACACGGGGCTTTTTCCCGGTACATAGAGGACAGTTCTCTCTCTCAGTGCCAATGACCGATGATGAAATCACAGCTTTCATCGAAACAACCAAAGATATCGTTGATGGCATTTTGAAATAACTTAAAGTTTATAAAATTGTAAAACATAAAAATTAAATTATCTTAATTAGTTTTGCCATAACTAGTTTAGATACATCTCTCTTAATGGGCGTACTGTTTTATGCAGTACGCCCTCCACCCTTCAAATATAGTTTGTTAAGGGGCTGGAGTAGAGGGGCAAGCTTTTAGTAGACAAAAAGTTTAGTTAATTTGTGGATGGATTAAATATTAGCCCAAACCTCCAAGTTGTTGCTTATTTGTTGTTTATTTGCACATGAAATTACCAGAGATAACCTGAGATTACCTTAAATAGTGGTTGAGATAATAAGAGATTACCAATGATTATTACAAGTTAATAAAGACTACATGAAGCCCATCTGCTTACTCATAACCCGAAGGTCGTAGGTTCAAGTCCTGCCTCCGCAACCAGATATAGCAGGCGCTTAGCTGAAAAGCTGAGCGCCTTTTGCTTTAAAAACCTACAAGTTGATGTTTATTTGATGTTTAGCTAGGCATGAAATTGCATGAGATTATTGCAAATAAGCGCAGGTTGAGGCAATGATGCGGTTGATGTTTATTAGATGTTTTTTTCCTAAAAAAGATAAAGTTAATGTGATGTAATTTATGGTTTTAAAAATTTTAATCTATAGATTAGTTTTTAGCGGCTAAAACATGTTACCTATTACATTGGATATATAACAGGTATGTTTCCGGAAGAATTTTTCAAACCTGATTTTAAAATCATATCAGCTGCTTTTTTGCCCGAAAGCACGGCTCCTTCCATGGTTGCGAAAAAGGGAGTCCTGGTATAATCGCCCGCAAAAGTCAAGCTGGCTATATTGGTATTTTGGCCCGGCCTGAGATGTTGATAACTGTACTGCGGCGAAAAACCGTCACAAAAAAATGTTACCATATGCATAGAGAAGGAGAGAAAAATCTATGCCAAGTAACAATGCAAAGTACACAGAAGAAATGAGAGAACAGACGGCAAAATTTATCCTCGAAACAGGGAGATCCGCAACCAGCACTGCAGAAGAAATGGGGATCGACACCAACACAGTCTGCCGATGGGTCAGAGAATATCGTAGAAAGAACAAACTGCCTTCTTATGCAGAATCTAGGGGAATAAAGCCAAAGGCTCCGGTTTCCGAGCGAGAATTAATCCAACGAAACAGAGAACTGGAGAAAGATCTTAAGAAAAAAGAGAAACTTTTGGAGGAAGAGAAAGAGAAGGTAGAAATCCTAAAAAAATCCCTGCACATCTTTATGCAACTCCCAGGATGAAATATGAAGCTATTAGGGGGAACAGTCAGGAATTCTCGGTGAGAAAGATGTGCAAAGCGCTTGACCTGACTGCCAATGCGTACTATCAATGGATCTTACGCAAAGAAAAACAGGAATCCAAGAAAGAAGAATACAAAACAATCGTGGAAAAAGTACGGGAAGTATTTGAGAATTCAAGGCATACATATGGATACCGGCGGATGCAGCGGGCCTTAGCCAAAGAAGGACTTAAAATGACCGAGTATAAAGTACGTAAGATCATGCGAGAAAGCGGGCTTTATCCGGTAACAACAGTAAAGTATAAACCTGCAAGAAAAGGTAAAGTTACAGGTAATTATTTTGAAAATGTGGTAAATCGGAACTTTAATCCGACTGGGTTTAATGAGATCTGGGCAGGAGACATAACCTACATAAAGACCTGCCTTGGTTGGGTATATCTTGCAGTAGTAATTGATCTTTATAACAAAGAAGTAATTGGTTATTCTATAAGCAAAACAATCAATACCGAACTAGTAAAAAGGGCACTTGCCAATGCCTTGGCAAGTAGTGGCGGTAAAGGAGCAAGACTTTTTCATAGTGATCGTGGCATTCAATACAGCAGCAGATCATATCAGGAAATGTTAAAGAAACACGGGATAACAGGCAGTATGAGCAGGCCCGGATGTCCTTATGATAATGCCTGTGCTGAAAGCTTTTTCTCGACAGCAAAAAGAGAATGTATCTATCGTAAAGAGTATGTTACACTTGAAGAAGTAAAGAAAGATTTATTCCTTTACATTGAATTATTTTACAACCGTAAACGTATGCATAAGACTCTGGGTTATAGAAGTCCAATTGAATTCAGGCTAGAAAAGATTGCCTGAGATTGATCTTTGACCCCCTAATATTCGGGGTAGTCCAAGATAAACTTAGAGTAAGCATATGGTCTCATAAATGAGTGACAAAATTCGCCGCACTACACTACTTGATGGACGATTGAGTACACATACAGAGAGGAAAAAACGACTCCCCAAAAAGTGAAATAGCCAAGTTGGGATGTTCCAAATGCTAAAGGTTTTATTGCCACAATATCGTTAGGTCATTGCAGAAAATTATTCAACACCTATGTGTAAGGAAAGCTTAGTATCCTATCTGGGAACTAATGACGGAAGAGAAAGTTAAAAAACGATTATAAACAACTGTATTATGTAGAAAGTGGAACCTTATTGACTAGTTTATTTTTGAGAAGTATAATAATTTAACAAAGAAGTATTATAATTTTATAAAACCCATGTAGCTAAGTTAGGTATTAAGTTAAAATCTGACAGCATATCTGTACACTTACACCGAGACCATCGTTCCAGTATTCGATGGTCTTTAAGTTACGTAAGTATTGGGGATAAACTCTAAAGGAGCTAAGAGTATGGTGCGTCGGGATACTAGCAAAAACAAACAGATGAACGAAGTATTGCAGAGGTCACACGATGAGCTACAGAAAGCGATAGCCGTATTACAGAATGCTAATAAAGATTTAATGAAGCAGCTCACCAATAGTAAGCAGATAGAGGATGAGTTGCATTACCGGATCGCATTTGAGAACCTGATTACTACTTTGTCTACAAAATTTATCAGTTTGAAGCCAGATGAAATAGATTGGGGCATTGAGCAGGCTTTAAGAGAGATCGGAGAGTTCACTGGTGATGACCGTAGTTGGGTCATGCTATATTACGACGACTGGAAGATGTTGGATAATACTCATGAGTGGTTAGCTGAAGGTATCAAGACATCTAAGGTTGAGTTTAATAAAAGACCTATTGGAATTATGCCATGGGTTAACGAGAAAATACGTCATGGGGAAGTAGTGCATATTCCACGTGTCGTCGACTTGCCGCCGGAGGCTAGCATTGATAAAGCACTGATACAGAGTGTTAGTACCCAGTCCCTCATCTTTGTTCCAATGATATATCGTAACACAGTTATCGGCAGTCTTGGATTTGATTCTGTGCGTTCGGAGAGATCATGGTCAGAAGAGAGCATCACTCTGCTCAAAGCTGTGGGTGAGATGTTCGTCAACGCCCTGCAACGAAAGTGGATAGAAGAGGAATTACAGGAAAGCCAGCAGACCCTAGCAACGCTGATGGGTAACTTACCAGGTATGGCCTACCGCTTGCGTAATGACAGGAATGGGACGATTGAGTTTGTGAGCGAAGGATGTCAGGAGCTTACGGGCTACACATCGGCTGAGCTCGTAGAGAACAAAAAATTATCCTACATTCACTTAGTCCATCCGGAAGATCGTAAAGCGGTGAGGCTAGCTGCAATGAATTCCCTGCAAGAACAGAAGTCTTATTGTCATATACACCGCTTCTTGACTGCTACAAAAGAGGTGAAGTGGGTCTGGGAAAAAGGCTGCGGGGTCATCTACAGAGGCAACTTGGTATGGGAAGGATTCATTACTGATGCAACCGACCGTGTACTCGCTTTCCAAGTACTTGAGGAGCGTGTTGAACAGCGTACTCGTGAGATCCAGCGCCGTCGCGCCGTAGCCGATGGACTAAGGGAGGTCATGGCTGGATTGAATGAGAATCGTCCTTTGCCTGAGGTGTTAGATCACATAGTAGAGCAGGCAGGACACCTCCTCTGCACCGAAAAATTGGCCATCTATCAGTTGCTAAGCGAAAAAGGGGTATTGAATATAAAGGCAGGCCGCGGTCTAAAGGAAAATTATGTTTTAGGATCGGGTTTCTCTATTGAGGATAAAGCAGTAGAAAGAATGGCAAAAGAATTTCAGCCTTTGGCCATCACTCTCGCGGAAAAGACAACCCATGAGGATGTGCTTGTAAAAGAGTTGCGGAAGGTTCACCGCAAGTCTATGTCTGGCCCTTGTCGTTCTTTGTTGTTTGTTCCTCTGACAGTTGCAGAGAAAATGTATGGTGCACTTATCCTCTATTATACAAAAGCCCGGGATTTCTCTTCTGAAGATGTGGGACTTGCAATTACATTTGGCCAACAGGCAATACTGGCAATTGAGAATGCATGGCTAAGGAAGCAGGCTGAAGAAAATGCAGCAGCTAAAGAGCGCAACCGTATCGCCAGCGAACTTCACGATTCGGTTACTCAGACCTTGTTTTCTACCAGTATCATTGCTGAAGCCTTGCCCTTCCTTTTGCAGGAGAATGATCCTGAGGCACAGAGGAATCTGGAACAGTTACAAGTACTAACCAGGGGGGCCTTATCAGAAATGCGGGCATTGCTTTTGGAACTGCGGCCAACAACTCAGAAGGATGCGGACCTTGAACAAATGCTACGCTGTCTTATAGATGAATATGCCACTAGGGGTAGATTGCCGATTTTGTTGACTGTGGAGGGACACCGGGTTTTGCCAACTAATGTTCAGGTCGGCCTTTATCAGGTTGCTCGGGAAGCCTTGAATAACATACTCAAGCACTCTAATGCTACAAAAGTGGATGTAGGACTGCAGTGTGGTAAGGATATCGTGACTTTGAGAATCTCGGATGATGGGTGTGGTTTTGAGCCAAGCTTAGTACCACCGGAACACCTAGGTTTGGCTATCATGCGCGAACGCGCCGCCGCAATTGGCGCGTCGTTGTCAATCGACAGCCAGGTTGGCAGGGGCACTGAAGTGCTCGCGATCTGGTTAGCCCAATAAGGAGGATGCAAAATGAGCGTAAAAGCAAGCGATTCCCAGTGTACGCGGGTAGTGATAGTGGACGACCATCCACTTGTACGGCAGGGTCTTAGTGTATTCCTGAGGTCCCGGAAAGATATTGTTCTGGCTGGTGAGGCAGCTAGCGGTGAAGAGGCTGTCCGGATATGTACAAGCCTCCAACCAGATATAGTCTTAATGGATATGATGATGCCTGACATGGACGGTGTAGCAGCAACGAGTGCTATTTTGCAGGTTTGTCTCAATACACAGGTCATTGCTCTGACTAGTTTCTACGACCAGAAGCTTGTGAAAGCAGCCTTTGAGGCTGGAGCTGTTGGCTATCTTCTTAAGGATATTTCGGGAAAGGACTTAATCGAGGCTATCATTTCAGCGCGGGCCGGACGTCCCGCATTATCGCCTGAGGCAGCAAAAGCATTGATCTCCTGTGCATTGCAGCCCGATGAGCCGGAGCATGGACTTACAAAACGGGAGATGCAAGTGCTTGCCATGATGGTTGAAGGTCTTAATAATCAACAAATTGCCGAAAAATTGTTTGTTAGCCGCTCTACAGTAAAAGCCCAAGTTAGTAGCATACTCTCCAAGCTTGGCGTCTCCTCGCGTACAGAGGCAGTATCTTTGGCTTTACGCGACAACATGGTCAAGTGATGTATAATAAGCTTTAAATTTTTCAATTAGCTACCTCCTCAAAACATATTTGAGGAGGTTTTTTTATTTATGATAAAAGCCAAGCTCAATAACTGGGAGATTTGCCGCTTATCAGATGGTAAGAAGAATATATGGGTGGGAAAAATTTGCAAATAGCCAAGTGGCTATAAAAAACTAGGCCACATGGCCACACCTAAAGTTATAAATTATCAGACTTTTCTAACCATTTGCACGATGACTCTTAGAAGTTTAAGCATTACACTGTACATAGATAAAAACATAAGTTATAGAAAAACCAACTGATTTTAATAATTTTAGAGATAGTATGATTGAAGTTTAGTTTAAATTTCAAATTACCCTAGATTTAATATTACCTAAGTGAGATTGCTGGCTATTGACAGCTAAAGCCGGTTTCAGTTAGAAATCAATGAACAATACCTCTATCCCATCATTTTGTCTCACTACTTTAGAAAGCTACAGGAATATACCAGCTGTCATTTACATAGAATCAAGCCTTTATACAAGACTCCTCCATCTCAATTTTTAAATCTGTCATCCTGTAGCTTTCTAAAAGTAGATAACGTTAATTTTAGACTTTCTAAAAAAGTTACATAACATATTGATAAAATTACAAAGCAAATTTGACGAAAAGTGGTGCTGATATGAACAAAGAAGTAAATCTTGATTGGAGTCAACTAGGGTTTTCCTATATTAAAACAGATTATCGCTACATATCTGAATGGAAAGATGGTCAGTGGGATTATGGAAAGCTTACTGAAGATAATACGCTGACAATAAGTGAAGGATCAACTGCTTTACATTATGGACAACAATGTTTTGAAGGTCTAAAGGCCTACCGGACCATGGACGGTAAAATCCAGCTTTTTAGACCGAATCAGAATGCAAAAAGGCTGAATGCTAGTTGCCAGAGGCTTTTAATGCCACAAATCCCAGAAGAAAAGTTTATAGATGCTTGCATTAAATTGGTAAAAGCTAATATTGATTGGGTACCTCCCTATGGTTCAGGAGCTACCTTATATATTAGGCCATATGTGATCGGCATTGGGGATAATTTAGGTGTAAAACCTGCAGATACATATATATTCGGAGTTTTTTGTGTGCCAGTTGGCCCATATTTCAAAGGTGGCATGGTGCCAGTGAACTTTACTATTTCAGATTTTGATAGGGCTGCGCCTAATGGTACTGGTGGAATAAAAGTTGGCGGGAATTATGCGGCAAGTCTTTATCCTCATCATCTTGCAACCCAAAAGAGGTTTGGAGATTGTATATATCTTGATCCAGCAACCCATACCAAAATAGAAGAGATTGGCGCTGCCAACTTTTTTGGTATAACAACAAATCATAAATTTGTTACTCCTAAATCACCCTCTATATTACCTAGTATTACCAAGCACTCCTTAATGCATCTAGCCTCCCATTACCTGGGTATGGAAGTAGAAGAGAAGGATGTTCTAATCGATAAACTCGATGAATTCATCGAGGCAGGAGCCTGTGGTACGGCGGCTGTGATTACACCAATAGGTGGAATTGAGTACAAGGGGAAATTACATATTTTTTACAGTGAAACAGAAGTAGGGCCAATTACCAAATTATTATATAAAACTCTTTTAGATATTCAATTTGGAGAAATTGATTCTCCTAAAGATTGGATAGTGGAAGTAAAATAGCCAGCATTAACAGGGGAGGAAAGACATTGATAAATACATTTGCTGGGATACTCTATCAGGCAACATGTAAAGGGCCAAAGACTATTGCTGTAGCTGTGGCAGAGGATAATACCGTTTTGACTGCTATACATAACGCCAAATTAGAAGGCATAGCTGATGCCATATTGGTTGGAAATAAAGAAGAAATAAAAGCAATAGCCAAAGACTGTGATATCGATCTCAAAAATTACCAGATAATCAATATCGAGGATAAAATGGAAGCTTGCCGAAAAGCTGTAGAATTGGTCTCAACGGGAAAAGCCCAATTGTTGATGAAAGGGCTGGTAGATACTTCTGTTCTCTTAACGTCTGTATTAGATGAAAGCATTGGCCTCCGGACGAATAATGTCCTCTCACATGTGGCGGTATTTAATGTGCCGGATTATGAGCGGCTGTTCTATGTTACTGATGCAGCTATGAATATTGCGCCTGATCTGGAGCAGAAGAAGCAAATTATTAATAACGCCGTAACATTAGCACACGCATTGGGCAATAGCAATCCTAAAGTTGCAGTTCTTTCTGCGGTAGAAAAAGTAAATCCCAAAATGCAGGCAACTATGGATGCCTCCGAGCTTGTGCGAATGTATGAGGATAAGGAGATAACTGGTTGTATTGTGGGTGGTCCTTTTGCTTTAGATAATGCCGTTTCCGATAAGGCGGCAAAGCATAAGGGTATTAGTCATCTTGTAGCCGGGGAGGCGGATATACTTATGGTGCCTACGATTGAAGCAGGTAATATGTTATATAAATCAATGGTTTTTTTCGCCAGGGCAAAAAATGCTGGAATCATAGTTGGGGCAAAAGCACCGGTAGTTTTAACTTCTAGGGCAGATTCAGATGAAGCAAAACTATATTCTATAGCTTTAGGTGTTTTACTATCCTAAAAAGTATAAGAGGGGAAAACAAAATGCAAAATACACTATTAGAAACAGATAATTTTCCGGAAATATACAGAATATTGGTAATTAATACAGGTTCTACATCTACAAAAATAGCTGTCTTTGATGGTGAGACGGAAGTTACCTGTTGTACTATCAACCATAGTGTAGATGAATTGATGAAGTATGAAACGATGATGGACCAGTTTGAATTGAGAAAAAAGATGATCTTGGATGTTTTACATAGTAAACAAATAGATCTGTCAACGATAAATGCGGTGGTAGGTAGAGGTGGTTTTTTAAAACCAATGGAGGGCGGAACTTATAAAGTCAATAATAAAATGCTTACAGATTTGCGCTGGGGTCTGAGGGGAGAACATGCTTCTAATCTGGGAGGAATACTTGCAGATAATATTGCACAGGAACTAAATGTACTAGCTTATACTGTCGATCCGGTGGTTGTTGACGAGATGGAAGAAATAGCAAGGATATCAGGTATGCCTGAGATAAAAAGAAGGAGCATATTCCATGCCTTAAATCAAAGAGCGGTAGCTAGAAGAGCCGCCAAAGAGCTTGGTAAAAAATATGAAGAAATGAATCTAATCGTAGTTCATTTGGGCGGTGGTATTTCCATTGGTGTACATCGTGAAGGCAGGGTAATTGATGTCAGTAATGCTTTCGACGGAGAAGGACCATTTTCTCCCGAAAGATCGGGAGGAGTTCCAGTAGGTAAATTGATAGAACTTTGTTTTTCCGGAAAACTCACCATGGAAGAAATGCACAAAAAAATAGTAGGTAAGGGCGGATTAATGGCCTACCTGGGAACCTATGATGGCAGAGAAGTAAGAAGGAGAATCGCTGAGGGAGATACATACGCGGAGCTGATCTATAAAGCAATGGCCTATCAGATAGCCAAAGAAATTGCGGCTTATGCGCCTGTACTCTATGGAAAGATAGATGTTATCTGTATCACAGGCGGATTAGCTCATGATGAGCTGCTGGTAGGATGGATAAAAGAAAAAATAGCTTTTCTGGGGGAGGTCAAGGTGTATCCGGGTGAAGACGAAGTAAGATCCTTGGCTGAAGGCGTACTGAGGGTTCTCCGGGGAGAAGAAGACGTCAAAGAGTATTGCTAAGTAGATTTTAGAGGATGATTCTATGTCCAAAGATATGAGACTAAAGATAATAACCGGCCATTATGGCAGCGGTAAAACAGAATTTGCCGTTAATTACAGCTTATCTTTAGCAAATAGATATGCCCCAAAAATAGCTTTAGTGGATCTGGATATTGTCAATCCTTATTTCCGGGCCAGAGAAATAGAGCAGTTTTTACATAGTAAGGGCATCCGCTTGATTGCTGCATCAGTGCATGGAGCCTCTCTGGATATACCGGCAGTATCTTCAGAAGTTTTGACTGTTTTTCATGATAAGGACTATATGGCAGTACTTGATGTCGGTGGAGACCCGGTAGGTGCCAGGATACTGGGTCGTTACTATGATAGTCTGTCGGAAAAAGATTATGAGATGTTTTTCGTTTTAAACGCCAATAGGCCGCAAACCAATAACCCGCAAAAAGCCATTATGTATATGCGGGCAATAGAGGAAGTTTCAAGACAAAAGATCACAAGCATAGTCAATAATACGCATCTATGTGAAGCTACCACAATAGATGATGTGCTCCGGGGACAAGAATTATGTGAAATAGTCTCTCAGGGGATCAGCCTGCCCATTAGATATACCATAGTAAATGAGAAGCTTGCAGAAAATATAGCGGGTAAAATAAAAAACGAAATTTTTCCTATTAACATATACCTAAAAAAACCTTGGGAAGAAGAACAAAACTGTTTAGTTTAATAAAACCAATGAAGGAAGGAAGTTTAGCATGCGAGGGAAGGCTAGTTTTAATGAAGATATTTGTAAAGGTTGTGGCTTATGTATCATAGCGTGTCCGCTTAAGATAGTGGCGCTTGATGAATCAAAGATTAATGCCAAAGGCTATCATCCGGCAGGATTGATTGATGAGGATAAATGTACAGGTTGTACCTCCTGTGCAAAAATGTGTCCAGACGTAGTAATTGAAATCGCATAAATTAGGAGGAACAATAATGGCAAAAGAGTTATGGAAAGGAAATGAAGCGATTGCCGAAGCGGCGATAAGAGGAGGCTGTGAATTATTTTTTGGTTATCCGATCACGCCGCAAAATGAAATACCTGAATATATGTCACTTAGACTGCCGCAGGTAGGAGGCTGCTTCTTGCAATCGGAATCAGAAGTTGCGGCAATCAATATGGTTTATGGCGCAGCTGGAACCGGAACTAGAGTAATGACATCTTCCTCAAGTCCTGGTATAAGTCTTAAAGCGGAAGGTATAAGTTATATAGCAGCAGCTGAGCTGCCATGTGTGATCGTTAATATTGTTAGGGGTGGACCTGGTTTAGGGGGAATACAACCAGCGCAATCTGACTATTTTCAGGCTTGCAAAGGCGGCGGACATGGGGATTATAGGCTTATCGTGCTTGCTCCCAGTTCAGTCCAAGAAGCTGTTGATATGGTGCAGGAAGCATTTGAATTGGCCGATTATTATAGAAATCCAGTGATGATTTTAGGTGATGGGATGTTAGGACAGATGATGGAAGCAGCTGAATTTAAGCCAATAGAGAAGAGGGAGCTTCCTGAAAAATGTTGGGTAACTGACGGAACAAAAGGGAGAAGGAAACCTAATATAATCAATACTCTATACATAGATCCAGAAGAATGTGAACAATTAAATTCTCATCTTTTTACTAAGTATAAAGAAATCGAAAAGAACGAAGTAAGATATGAAAAATATAACATGGATGATCCAGAAATAGTCTTCATAGCTTATGGAACAACTGCAAGAATTGTCAAAAGTGTAATAAATATCTTAAAAAATGAAGGTATTAACGCGGGACTTATTAGACCTATTAATATATGGCCCTATCCATATCAGGTTATTTCTGATGCGGCTAAGCTCCCAGGAGTCAAAGTGTTTTTAACAGTAGAGATGAGTATGGGACAGATGGTAGAGGATGTTGAACGGGCCGTTAAAGGTGTAAAACCCGTACATTTTTACGGCAGGACCGGGGGTATGGTTCCTGCACTCAAAGACATTATAGAGGAAGTTAAAAAGATATTGGGAGGCATAAGGTAATGGCTGGTTTTAAAAGGACTAAGGGGCTGACGGATAATCAGTTTCATTATTGTCCGGGCTGTACCCATGGAATAATCCATAGATTAGTTGCAGAAGTATTAGAAGAACTTGATTCGCTGGGCAATACTGTAGGTGTAGCGCCTGTTGGTTGTGCGGTATTCGCTTACAATTATTTCAATTGTGACATGCAGGAAGCGGCGCATGGTAGAGCGCCGGCAGTTGCCACCGGCATCAAAAGGGCAAATAAAGATCTAACTGTATTTACCTATCAGGGTGATGGAGACCTGGCGTCAATAGGTACAGCGGAAATAGTCCATGCTGCCATGAGGGGTGAGAAAATAACCACTATCTTTGTCAATAATGCTATCTATGGGATGACTGGCGGACAAATGGCACCAACTACTTTAGTTGGACAGAAGGCGAGTACTGCACCTTTGGGAAGAGATGAGGATCACTGTGGTCAGCCCATCCGGGTAAGTGAGATGTTGCAGACAATCCCCAAGGCTGTATTCGTGGAAAGAGTTTCCGTCCATGATGTCAAGAATATCAATAAGGCTAAAAAAGCAATTAAGAAAGCTTTCCAGACCCAAATGGAGGGTAAAGGATTTTCTTTAGTAGAGGTGCTTTCTACCTGTCCGACTAACTGGGGTAAAACTCCTGTAGAATCATTAAAGTGGTTGGAAGAAAATATGATACCTTATTATCCTGTTGGTAATTTTAGAACTCCCGAGGAGGTTAAATAAATGACAGAACAAATAATCATGGCTGGTTTTGGTGGGCAAGGGGTTCTCTCAATGGGGAAAATTTTAGCTAAGGCAGCATTGCATGAAGGTAAAAATGTTTCCTGGTTACCATCTTATGGTCCAGAGATGAGAGGAGGAACGGCAAACTGTAATGTGATCATTTCTGATGATGAAATTGGTACCCCGATCGTTACGGATGCTACATCGGTATTAGTTTTAAACAGGCCTTCCCTTGCAAAATTTGAAAATGACGTTATTCCCGGTGGAAGCCTAATCGTCAACAGCTCTTTAATAAGTAATAAAACAATTAGGGATGATATACAGGCATATTATGTTCCGGCCAGTGAGGTGGCAAATGAAATCGGGGACAGCAGAGCAACCAATATGGTAATGCTGGGCGCTTATATGGAGATAACACGGATCGTGGATAAAGATACGGTAATAAAAGTGATCACTGAAGCTTTCAAAAACAAAAATCCTAAGATAATAGAACTGAACATCAAAGCTCTGACCTTAGGAGCCGATTGTGCTAAAGAGCACATGGGAGCTATAGCCTGATTTATTTATCAAAGTAGTTGCTAATTATGGTTAGAAACATTTTCTTTGTAATCTTATCCCATTTTAATTTCAACATAAGAGATTTTTTATCATTATAAGGACTAAACCAATTAATTTGTGGGATTATTTTAAATTTTATTAAATTTAAAATATTAAAATACCCAAAATGAAATTAAGGAGTGATGGTATGGGAACACAGGTAAACGACATCGATTTAAACATAGGTAATGCGGAAGTGTCATCGGAAATTTCAGGTACAGGTTATAAACAAGAACTTAATAGGGTCTTAACTGTGAAAGACCTGGTGGTCTTTGGTTTGATCATCATGTTGACTATTGCGCCTTGCGAGGTTTTTGGACCGGTAGCACAGGCGGTAAATGGCATGGCTCCTGTAGTTTATTTAGTTGGTGTTATTGCTATGATATTTACGGCAGTCAGTTATGCCAGGATGAGCGGAGAGTTTCCTATTGCTGGTTCTATTTATTCCTATGTACAAAGAGGTATCAACCCCCATATCGGTTTTGTCATTGGGTGGACAGTTACTATGGACTATATTGTTATCCCGGCGTTATTATGTAGTTTTACAGGAATATGGTTGCATAAAATCATGCCAGCAGTGCCCACATATGTTTTCATCGTTATATTCTTATTTATTAATACCTTTATCAATTACCGTGGTATTGAATTTACCGCAAAAGCCAATAAAATCATGTTAATTGTTGAACTTGTAATTATCGCCTTGTTTTTCGCGTTTGGGATCAAGTATGTATTTGTCAATGGTCTTGGTGCAGGAGGATTTTCTTTAGCTCCTTTTTATCAACCCGGCAAAGTTGATTTTAGTTTAATTTCTACATCTGCTTCCATCGCTGTTTTGGGATTTATCGGTTTTGACTGCATCAGCACTTTATCGGAAGAAGTTAAAGAACCTAGAAAAACTATTGGTAAAGCTACGATCATATCTTTGCTCTTGATCGGTGTTCTCTTTGTTGGGCAAAGTTATATGGCTACTCTTATCCATCCCGCTTATGCTGACCTGGATCCAGATATGGCCTGGTTTGATATATGCAGAGAAGCCGGGGGTCTATTTTTGTATTATGCATGGATAATAGTAGCAGCTGTTGCCGTAGGCATAGCCAACACTTTAGCTATCCAATCATCTATTGCCCGTCTTTTATTTGCGATGTCCCGTGATAATACTATTCCCGGCGCTAAATGGTTAGGTAAGATCCATCCCAAATATAAAACTCCCGCGAATGCTCTTATCTTTACAGCAATTATTACCTTAGGCGTAGCTTTAGTACCGGTAATGATTCTGGCAACTTTGGTCAATTTTGGCGCTCTGGTAGCTTATATGATGATTAATATTGCGGTTTTGGTTCACTTCTTTATTAGGAAGAAAAACAGAGGTTTAAAAGGTTTCCTGAAATATTGCTTAGTTCCCATGGTCGGATTTTTTATCGTACTCTATGTTTGGTTAGGATTAAACTCACTAACATTTACTCTCGGCTTTGTTTGGATGGGAGTTGGTATCATCATTGGCGCGATTAAATCCAAGGGATACAAAGAAGTTCCGCCTACCTTAAAAGAAGTATAAAGTTTTAATCGGGTCCTATTTTAACCTGGTAAATTCTAAGCTACGGTTTTTATCAGGGAATTTAAAATATACAAAGAGGAAAGGAAGGGTATTAGTAAAGCATTACTAGTGGTCTTCCTTATGGAAGATCTTTGTGGAGCAGAACATAAATTTATTCTCTTTTTGGCGGTTTATGCTGATCATAATACAATATTTCCACGTTACTCCATGTAAGCATTCAATTCCGCCATGTTTTTGAAGCATACCGCCGTGCCGCGTATGCGGCACGGCCTTCTTGCTCTATGAAAGTAATGCTGTTGAGTTTATGTTTCAATAAGCTGCAATGAGAAAAAGACATAGTAGAAAGGAGCACAAAATGGTAGAGAAACAAAAATCGGTTCTCAATGATGGTGATGCCAGTGTGCCTGGGGATGCAGTCCCAGACATGGTGAGAATAAGAATTAATGGTAAGTGGTATGAGTTCCGGGTGGGTATAGATATAGAGCCGCAGGCCACTCTGGCATACTTACTGCGGGAAAAATTGGGTTTAACGGGTACGAAGATTTCCTGCGATACGGGAGAATGCGGCGCTTGTACCGTACTTGTCGATGGCAAGGCCACTCTTTCCTGTATGACTGTTGCGCTTTCAGTAGACGGTCACGAAGTTACTACCGTTGAAGGACTGGCAATGGACGATCCTGTAGTAATGGCTTTTAGTCATCAATGTGAGCACGGCTACGGTACGGCAATGCAATGTGGTTATTGTACACCGGGTTTCGTAATGTCGGCCAAAGGCCTGCTTAATGAAAATCCTGACCCAACAGAAGAAGAGATCAGACATGCTCTTTCCGGAAATTTATGCCGCTGTGGGACCTACCCGGCAGTATTGCGGGCGGTCCAGCATGTTGCGGAGGATATGAGGAATGAAAGGGAGGGAGCTAAATAATGATGGATAAGAAGAACCCGTTCACTCCACGGGTACCCCATAAATATATTGGTCAATACACACCGCGCATGGATGCCTATGACAAGGCTATTGGTATAATAAAGTTTTCCGAAGATATAACTACGAAGCGTCAGTTCCCGGATTTGCTCTATATGAAGATACTCAAGAGCCCCTATCCTCATGCCAAAATTAAGAGCGTCGACACCAGTAAAGCTGAGGCTTTGCCCGGAGTCGTAGGGATACTTAAATATACTGATCCTGAGATTGCTGGGATGAAGATGACAGCTGCATCCTGGACCGATGGTACTGCCACGCAGAATCGAATTCGTGGTTGGGCGCATGGTAACGAGGACAGAAAAATACTCGGTGATCACGCTCATTTGGTGGGTGATGAACTGGGTGTAGCCATTGCGGCTGAAACTTTAGAGACAGCCGAAGAAGCCCTGAAATTGTTGGATGTTGAATGGGAGGTGCTTCCTTTTGCTATCAAAGTGGAGGACGCAATAAAGCCAGACGCTCCTATTTTTCATCCGGAGATTAATCCGGATAACAACTATCTGCCTTGTACTGAATTTACGGGACCAGATACTTTTGTAGATCGCGGCGATGTGGATCGTGCTTTTGCTGAGGCAGACCTAGTAATAGAGAATGAATGTACATACGGTAATGCCCAGCAGTGCGCCTTGGACTACTGGAATTGTCTTGTAGATTGGGGAAGAGACGGCAAAATCACCGTGATCTCCGATTCTTATGCCGCCGACCAGACCCGTATGCATTTCCATGACATGTTAGACGTACCGCTCAGTAAAATCCGCGCTATCAGTCCCTATGAAGGCGGACAGCATGGCCGGGGCGATACCGGTGACCAGCCCTTCTTTATAGTTACCGCCTTAATGGCCAAGAAGACTGGGAGACCAGTGAAGTACCGCCAAACCCGCAAAGAGCATTTCCATGACACGACAACAAGCATGGAGGCTAAAATTAAGATTGGAGCAAAGAAAGATGGCACAATCACGGCGCTTGATTATGATATGCTCGCCAATGATGGAGCATATTGTGATCTGGGTATAGCTGGGATCAAGTTCGTACCCAAGGAGTGGGCTGAGGTCTGTATCGGTCAAACTCCTAATGTCCGGATGACTGGCAAGAGGGTCTACACCAATATAATCCCTGACAGTTGCATGCGCTCGATTGGTAATGTTCAGATGGCCTACATCACAGGGCTGGCTATGGATGATCTGGCAGAAAATCTGGGCATTGACCCGATAGAGATGGCGATCAAGAATATTGGCTGTCACAATGTTTCCAATCCTAATCCTTGCGTAGAAGAGATCATCCGGGCCGGAGCACGGGAAATAGGTTGGGAAAAGCGCCACGCAACCGGCCAGGGCGACTGGTTTGAAGGAACAAAGAAGCGCGGTATGGGCTTTGCTGTTAACAATACCTGGCATACGGAGAACCATGAGTATAGGCGTGGACCGACACAAGTTATGATCAAACTTAATCCCGATGGTACGGTCATTCTTGACGCGCCAACGGTTGAGGTGGGTACAGGGACAAATAATTGTGCGGTAAATGCCTGCGCCGAAACGCTCGGAGTCCGTCCCGAAGATGTACATTGGATTGCGGTCCAGGATACGCAAACTGGTCTTAAGGACCAAGTACAGACCGATAGCGCCGTCTCCTATATTCTATCCGAGGCTGTGTATCAGTGCGCAATGGACCTCAAGAGTAAACTACTTGATAAGGTTGCAAATAAGCTGAATCGCAAACCGGAAGAACTGGACATCGATGAAGGCCGTGTATTCGTTAAGGCATCACCGGAAATAGGTATGACCATCAAAGAGTACTTTGATTTAATTGATATCTACACGGAAGACACCCTCGCACCTTTGACCTGTTATTATAACAGACCTCTGTCTGCAGAAGACTTTGGTACTGCTTATATGGCTACCTTTGTGGAAGTGGAAGTGGACACCGAGACCGGAGAGGCTAAAGTATTGAAGATGGCGGTTGCCAGCGACGGTGGTACAGTGTTATACCCGCCCGGAGCGGAGGGCCAACTGGTCGGAGGCCAGTGCCAGGGTCTTGGGGAAGGGCTTTATGAGCAAATGATCTACGACGAAGCGACCGGTATTCCGCTCAACTTCAATTTCGTCGACTACCATTTCCCCACGATGGCGGACTTTCCTGAGATAGAACCTATACCTATGGAAATCTACAAGGGCCGTGGAGAATTTGGATGCAGCGGTATGGGCGAAGGCTCCCCCTGTTGCACACCGAGGGCAATTGAAAATGCGGTTTACAATGCGATAGGTGTGAGAATCAATTCAACTCCAATAACTCCCATGAAGGTCCTTGAGGCTTTGGGAAAGGACGGTGAATAATAATGACCTGGCCACGTTTTAAATTTGCTAACGCTAAATCAATCGACGAAGCAGTTGATATCCTCCAAAAAAGTAATGGTCGAGCATCAGTAATTGCCGGTGGAACCGATCTTCTGCATGGATTTAAAGATAATATCTACGCTGGGTACCCTGAATTAGTGGTCAACCTGCGTTCAGCTGGGGAAGAATACATCCAAGCAGAAAATAATGGGGTATCAATCGGAGCTCTGACGACTTTACATAACATCGAACAGAGTAAATTGCTTAAAGAACAATACAGCGTCCTGGCACAAGCTGCTTCGACGGTGGCTTCACCACAGATTAGGAATAATGCCACAGTCGGAGGCAATATTTGCCAGGAACCCCGCTGCTGGTATTACCGCAACGCGGATAACCTCTTCACCTGCCTGCGTAAAGGCGGAGATCTATGTAATGCTATGACAGGTCATAACGAGATTCATTCGATCTTTGGTTCAATGGATGTGGGGACGACTCCCTGTAAATCAGAATGTCCTGCCGGAAACGCCATCCCCGATTACTTCGCAAAGATTAGAGAAGGCAATCTCATGGAAGCCTCAAATATTTTGCTGCAGACCAATCCTTTCGCATCGATAACCGGGCGGGTTTGCCCCCATACCTGTGAAGAAAAGTGTAACCGCGGTGGCATTGACGAAGCTGTATCGATCAGATCGATCGAACGCTCAGTGGGAGACTTTATCATTGAACATCAGGAAGAACTGATTACCGTCGCTCCTTCTACGGGTAAGAAGATCGCTGTGATAGGCTCCGGCCCAGCCGGACTTGCAGCTGCCTTCTACCTCAAAAAACAAGGTCATAGTGTACGTGTTTTCGATAAAATGCCCAAAGGCGGCGGTATGCTCAGATATGGTATTCCGGCTTACCGTCTACCTAAAGATATCCTTGATGCACAGATCAAGGTGCTGGAAAATATGGGTGTTGAGTTCTCTTACAATACTGAGATTGGCCAACAAGTTAAGCTGGCTGATCTTAGAAAAGAATATGCAGCCGTCTTCCTAGCAACGGGAGCCTGGAAAGCCGTTTCCATCAATCTGGAAGGTGAAGATAAAACAGTACCAGCTATGCAATTCCTTATTGATGTAGCTTCCGGTAAAAAAGAAAAGACCGGTGATAAGGTAGTTGTCGTCGGTGGTGGTAACGTGGCTATGGACGCTGCTATTACCTCGCGCAGGCTTGGTGCTAAACAAGTGACTTTGATCTGCCTTGAAGATTGGGATGAGATGCCTGCCCTTAAGGATGACGTTAAGGAAGCTTTAGCTGAAAACATTGACATCAGGCCAACCTGGGGGCCCAACCGCGTGCTCATAAAAGAAGGTAAGGTCGTAGGATTAGAAACGATCAAATGCTCCTCTGTCTTTAATGCAGAGGGACGCTTTGCACCCCAATACGATACCACACTCAATGAAGTTCTTGAAGCTGACAGTGTAATCCTGGCCGTGGGACAGAGAGTAGATTTGAGTTACATAGAGTCGGAACTGGGCATTAGCGACAGAGTAATTACTGCTGATCCCGAGACCCAGGAAACCAGTGTTCCCGGTTTGTATGCCGCCGGTGATGCTGTAACCGGTCCGGCTACTGTCGTCAAAGCCATAGCTGCCGGCCGCCGTGCTGCCCTGGCTATAGATCAATACGTGGGTAATGCCAGCGCCGAAGTTATTGGTTGTTCTTGTTCATGCAAGCTCTCCGGTTTCGATCCTTCTTGCCTTAATCCTTCGAAGAGGGCCGAGATGGCGGAGCTTCCTGAAGAGAAAAGGGGTATAGATAGCGAAGATGCTCTTGGCTTGAGCGCTGAGCAGGTTAAAAATGAAGCCATGAGGTGTTACAACTGTGGTTGCGTAGCTGCTTGTCCTTCAGATACAGCGCCTGCATTGGTTGCTTTGAATGCTAAGATTAAGACAACGAAGAGAATTATTGATGCAGAAGAGTTCTTTGCAACCAGAATACTTAAGTCGACGGTTCTGGATGATGAGGAGTTGGTAACTGAGATACAGTTACCGGCTGCTAATCCAAACACTAAGAGCGCATATTTGAAGTTCCGTCACAGACAAGCGATTGACTTCCCACTATTATCCGTAGCCGCTGTTATAACCAGCGAAAATGGCAAAGTAGCTGAGGCCCGTATTGTTTTGGGAGCAGCAGCGCCTGTGCCGGTCAGGGCAAAAGCCGCTGAGGATTTTCTTAAAGGTAAAGCAATCAGTGAGGAAGTTGCAGTGGAAGCAGCCAAGTTAGCTTTAGGTGGAGTATTGCCATTAGGCAAAAATCACTATAAGGTACAAGTGACTAAAGCATTGGTTAAAAGGGCGATTTTAGCAAGCGCTAAATAATGATTTCTATTAATTTTTTAAAAATATAGACCTCCTATCTCCCAACGACCTCCTAAACTAGAAGGGGCTAATGCTTCTCTCTACCCAAAAAGAAGAATACCCACTATTTTACATAGTGGGTATTCTTCTTGAAAAATTTATCCGTAATTTTCGATTGTAGGTTATGCGTTTTTTTTGACTATAATAGCTTTACCACTTCTGTGTAAAACTTCATGTATTAAGATGATATTTTTTGAAAAAGTTTTTAAATTGTTGAGAAGCATTATAAGCTAAAAAGTAAGGAAGATTTAAATGACAAATGTTGATAATAAAATCAAAACTTCATCAGTAAAAGGTGTAACGACTAAAAAGAAGGATCACAAAAAGTTAAATAAGGAATTAGAACTATTTACTTATTGTGATACTATAGGGAAAAGAGAACCTATTCTCTTACCTAAAGGCGCTACCATAAAAAGGTTGCTTGAAAGGTTTCTAATTGATGAAGAAATAAAGAGGGGCTATGTGCATGTGAGTACTCCCCCAATCGGTAGAAGAAGTCTTTACGAAATATCAGGACATTTCAACCTCTATAAAAATGATATGAATCCGGTTATGGAAATAGAAAGTGAAGATTATGTTACCCGTTCAGTTAATTGTCCTAATCATTATATGGTTTTTGCTTCAAAGCCTCGTTCATATAAAGAATTACCTCTTCGATATGCGGAAATGTCTTTATTGATGAGAAAAGATCAATCCGGTGAACTAAATGGCTTATTCAGGACGAATAATTTCTTTTTAAACGACGCTCATATATTTTGTTCCATGGAAAATGTAGAAGAAGAATTTGTCAGGGTCATCGATTTCATAAAATATTTTAATGATAAACTTGGTATCAGTTCTGCTATAACTTATAGGGCATCCCTAGGTTCTGATAAAAATCAAAAATACATTTGCAATAAAGAACTGTGGGCTATCGCTGAAGAGACATTAATTAAGATTTTGGATATGGCAAATTTTGATTATCTAGTATGCAGGGATAAAGCATGTTTTTATGGTCCTAAACTCGATATTTTAATGGAAAATTATTGTGGTGCCAAAGAAATAATTTCTACTGTTCAATTAGATTTCATTTTACCCCACCGATTTGATGTATCATTTATTAATAAGGAAGGAACTAAAGAAAGGCCAGTTGTTATCCATAGAGGTCTTCCCTTCAGCATAGAAAGAACAATAGCATTATTAACCGAGTATTATCAAGGTTTATTCCCCTTATGGCTTTCACCAGAGCAGGTGAGAATTATACCAATAAATGATGTTCATTTCTTGTATGCCCAAAAGGTAGAAGATGTCTTATTAGGGCAAGGAATAATTGTACATTGTGATTTTTCGGATGATAAGTTTGCTAAAAAGATAAAGAAAAGTATCATTAGTCAAGTACCATATATCTTGATCTTAGGTGACAATGAAAGGGATATGGATTGCGTAACAGTTAGAAATAGAGACACTAAAGAACAAAATTTTTTAGATTTAAATGAATTTGTTAATAGGGTTACAATAGAAAACAATGAAAATACTACGAAATTGGGAATTTAGAAAAATATTTTTATTAATAAAGGATATTTTTTTAAATGCAATTAATGTTATTAAAATTTATTTGTGGTATTGTCAATTTGAATCAATCGTGAGATTTAGGTATAAGCTTTTTGATTATATACTGTATTAACATAAAACATTAGAGCATGTTTGTCCAAATAGGGAGGCAATAAGTTGAAAAAATTAATGGAACATATTTATGAGGTGATTGGTGGAACTCCTATGCTATGTCTTAACAGAATCACAAAACATTATAGTGTTAAAGGAAATATCTCTGCAAAATTAGAATATTTAAATCCCGGATTTAGTAAAAAAGATCGTCCAGCTCTACAGATGATTGAAGATGCTGAAGCAAGTGGTGAGTTGAAGCAAGGACAAACTGTGATTGAACTAACAAGTGGCAATACAGGCATAGGTCTTGCAATTGTTTGTCAATCAAAAGGGCACCCATTTATAGCTTGTATGTCAGAAGGAAACTCTATAGAAAGAGCTAAAATGATGTACGCTCTTGGTGCGGAGGTTGTTATAGTTCCACAAACTGAGAATTCAGTTAAGGGACAAGTGTCTGGAGAAGATTTAAAATTAGTAGAAGAAATGACCCAAAGATTAGCAAAGGAAAAAAATGCCTTTCGTGCAGATCAATTCAAGTTAGATAGTTCATATAGGTCACATCTACTCCATACTGCAGTGGAAATGTGGGAGCAATGCGATGGTAAAATAGATTGTTTTGTTGATATTGTTGGAAGTGGAGGAACATTTGAGGGATGCGCTGAAAAACTAAAAGAATATAACAGAAATATCCGTTGTTATATTGTTGAACCTGTTAATGCAGCAGTGTATGCAGGAAATAATTTAATAAATGAAGGCCGCCACAAAGTTCAGGGTTGTGGGTATGCTATGGATTTACCAATAATAAAGAAGGAGTTAATTGATGGATGCATACAAGTATCAGATGATGAAGCTTACCAAATGACAAGAGACCTTGCTAGGTTAGAAGGAACATTTGTAGGTATTTCGTCAGGCGCTAATGTTAGTGCAGCAATTAAATTATTAAAAGGTGAATATGAAGGAAAGAATATTGTATTAATACTCAATGATAGTGGTTTAAAATATTTAAGTACTGGTTTGTTTTAATATACATTAGAAGTTTAATAGGATTTGATGTATTAATAATATAGTAATAAAAAACGATAGTTATGGAGGGCCAAATGGAGATTACTACAAAATTATTTGCTCCTTCTATAAATTCCAAAACAGTAAAAAGGAAAAGATTGCTGGATAAGTTAAATTGCGGTTTTAATGAAGGTGGCAGTTTAACACTAATATCCGCTCCTGCAGGCTATGGTAAAACAACTTTGGCGGCTGAATGGCTTTCTGGCCTCAATCGTTCATTCGCATGGCTTTCACTGGATATCCATGATAATGATCCGGTTCGTTTTTTTACTTATATGATTTCTTCTTTACAGATTGCAGACAAAAGTGTCGGAATATCCGCAAAAGATATTCTTGGCTCGTTAAATATGCTTTCAAAAGAAACACTGATGAATTTGTTAATAAAAGATATAGCTTCAATTGCCCCATTAATTATGGTTTTTTAAGGATTTTTACGTTATATAGACGTCATTTATATATGATGCTATTCAGTATTTGCTGGACAATTAGCCGGCAAATATGCATGTGGTGATAATAACGAGAGAGGATCCACCGCTTTCGATATCTCGGTATAGGGTGCAGAGGAAGATCACGGAAATAAGGGTATCGGATTTAAGATTCAATTTCGAAGAAATCCTGGGATTTTATAACCTGCTAATGAATATTGATCTAAGTAATACGGCTGCAAGCTATCTGGAAACACGTACTGAGGGGTGGGTGGCCGGATTACAGCTTGTCAGCATTTCTATTCAGGGTCAGGATTCTGATAAAATTGAAAACTTTATTCTATCTTTCAGCGGCAGTAATAGGCATATTATCGATTACCTGGTGGATGAGGTTTTGCGCAAGCAAAATAATGACATTTGTAATTTTTATTCAAGACGTCAATCCTTGAGAGATTTAACGCCTCATTGTGTAATGCGGTTACAGGAAGGTGTGTGGAACCTTATCACTTTTGTGGAGTCGAAAAAATCGACTCATATGGAGGTGATATAATTTAGTGGACACATAGTTAAGAGAATTTAGTAGTCGGGAGGTGTGTCCATGTCCAGAAGAAGATTTGACCGGCAATATAAGCTAGCAGCGATTCAATTAGTGCTTCAAGAAGG
>Ga0209016_1000462_pt1 | contig 47991 bp, 43 predicted proteins | sample EPASupsiteSAE305_FD_187265 | JGI IMG/M metagenome (GOLD analysis project Ga0209016, IMG submission 187265) | Bioremediated contaminated groundwater microbial communities from EPA Superfund site, New Mexico - SAE3-05 (SPAdes) (version 2) | ecosystem: Environmental > Aquatic > Deep subsurface >... | reverse complement strand
AACTGATAAGGTGAAAGAATGTTCGAACATGTCCTTTCCGTTATAATCTTTTTGCCTATCCTTGCAGGGTTGCTCCTATTGGCAACCCCTGCAAGCAGGACAATTGCTCGATTCACAGGGCTCATTACCTCTCTGGCAGTTCTTGTCTTGAGCATTGATCTCTACGCTGGTTTCAAAGCAACCGGTTATCTCGAATTCGTTGAGAATATCCCATGGGTCGAGTCACTGGGCGTTTCCTATTTCCTCGGTGTGGACGGCATCAGTCTCTTTATCTTGATGGCCGGATCGGTGCTGCTGCCGATGGTATACTTCATCTTTGCTACCAAGGAAAAAGGGTACTACGCTAACCTGCTCATTGTGCAAGGTGCCATGGCGGGAGCCGTCTGTGCCGCTGACATGGTTTTGTTTTACATCTTCTGGGAAGTTATGCTTCTGCCGGTTTTCTTTATGCTCGGCTTGTATGGCGGTCCCAAGCGTTTGCCGGCAACTTTGAAAATTACCCTTTATACTATTGCCGGGTCTTTGCTCATGCTCGCTGCGATAATTTATCTTGGGGTCAGTTATCACGCGCAGTTTAATGAGTGGAGTTTTGCCATGGATAAAATGGCACAGCTTAATCTGTCCGGCCGGGTAGCCGCGATCGCCTTTTTTGGCTTCATGATCGCCTTTGCCATCAAAATACCTCTGTTTCCATTTCATACTTGGTTACCTGATGCGTACACCGAAGCGCCGACCGCTGCCACCTTCGTGCTATCCGCTATCATGGCAAAAATAGGCGTCTATGGCGTTATCCGATTCGTCGTCCCGGTTTTTGATCTTGAATTTGCCCGATTTGCCATCCTTTTGGCATATTCCGGAGTGATCGGTATGATGTACTGTGGGCTTGCCGCAATCACTCAGAAAGATTTCAAGCGGATGCTGGCTTTTTCTTCCGCATCTCACATGGGGGTTATCGCGCTTGGCGTCTTCTGTATGAACCTTCAGGCTTTAACCGGCAGTATTTATCAGATCGTCGCTCATGCGACCAGTACCGGCGTTCTCTTTCTCTTTGCCGGTATCCTTGAGGAGCGCACCAACACTCGAACCATCGAAGATCTCGGTGGCATTGCCGCTAAAGCGCCTGTATTTGCAGTTTATTTTGCTATAGCCATGTTGGCTTCCGTTGGACTCCCCGGTACAAGCGGTTTCATCGGCGAATTCATGATTATCCTTGGAGCAATAAAATTCAATACCGTGATTGGGGTATTGGCCGGTACGACCCTGATTATCGGTGTCTGCTACATGTTATGGATGTTTCAACGAGTGTTCTTTGAAAATTCCACTGCCCGGTCCGAAAATTTTAAGGATCTGAGCTTAATAGAAGGACTTGCCTTTTTACCGGTTATCATCTTGATCATTGTCATGGGCATCTATCCTCATCCTTTTCTGAGTAAGATAACGCCATCGACGGCCCTGCAGTTTAGCCAACCTCAGGCAATTGTTTCCCATGCACCTGCAACTAATGCCCAGGATTTTGGGCTCACTATTGAACAGAAATAAGGCCGGATTGTAATCATGACGAACGATTTAATGTTATTGATGCCACTGATCATTGTTGGTGCCGGAGCGATTTTGTTGATGATCGCTGCAACCTATGACAAATTTACCCATGAACTAGCGGCGTTCGGAAGCGCAGGCATTTTTGCCTTTGCTTTTCTCGTTCAGTTAGCATCCTGCATTTCAGGCAATGTTGCACTGTTTTCCGAAGCGTTTAACGGTCTGCTGGTTGTGAGCAGTTTTTCGAAGGCTGCTGGACTTATTATCCTTGCCTGCGGTTTTTTCACCGCGATGAGTTCACTATCTTATTTCAAACAGAACTCCTTCTGTTCTTCAGAGTACTATAGCCTGACCGCTTTTGCCGCCTCGGGCATGCTGCTCCTCACCATGGCCCAGGAATTGATTTCGGTCTTCATTGCTCTGGAAATCATGTCACTGGCCATTTACATCCTGGTGGGCTATGACCGTAAAAATGTTATCAGTACAGAAGCTGTCTTAAAATATCTCATGCTTGGAGCTTTTGCCGGCGCATTTTTCACCATGGGAAGCGCTTTTGTCTATGGGGCCGTAGGCAGCACCAAATTTGTAAAAATAGGACAATTTCTCGCGGCTAATGGCTTTCTTCAGTCATCGTTGATGATTGGCGGCGCATTCTTTATTTTGGTAGCTTTCCTGTTCAAAGCGGCAGCCTTCCCTTTCCATGCCTGGGTGGTTGATGTCTATGACGGTGCCTCTGTGCCGGTAACCGGGTACATGGCCACCGGGTTGAAAACTGCCATTTTTGCAGTGTTTGCCAATTTCCTTGTTCTTGACGATACCCTGCATAAAGGATGGATCAATTATCTGTTTTACATCGCAGTGTTCACTATGTTTGTTGGCAACCTCATTGCCATTGGACAGCAGTCATTGAAAAGGATGCTGGCAGCTTCCGGTATTGTGCATTCCGGATACCTGCTGATCGCCTTGGTCGCTGTGAGTACCACCGAATTTACCGGTAGTGTCATCGCCTACTACCTGGCAGCCTACGCAGCCAGCACTTTGGGTATATTTACTGCCCTTTCGTATCTCGGTGGATCTGGTGAGGCTCGTAAAACCTTTGAGGATTTCAAGGGGCTGGCCAAAAAGAGACCCTACTCAGCTGCCGCCATCTCTATCTTTTTGCTGTCCATGGCCGGAATTCCCCCAACCGCCGGATTCATGGGTAAATTTTACATAATTACCAGCGCCATTGATGCTGGGCAGGTAACCTTAGCTGTTTTAGGGATTGTTAGCAGTATCATTTCCATGTGGTATTATTTACGGTTGATCATTAACATGTATTTTCATGAGGCTGAAGAGCAATTCAACGAACCTGTACTTTCTTCGTTTGCACCGGTCTGCACTTTCATTCTTGTGATCTGTGTGTTCGCCATCAGTTTATACCCGATAGTGGTTTGATTTAATTTTTTTAGTTTGAGCGTCTTGTCGGCTTGGAAGGGAAAGATTTAATACACTCTTTAAAGGAGTCAGCATATGAAAGTTAAAGACATATTGAAAGTTAAAGGCAGCAAAGTTTACACTATTTCAGAGAACAGCACCCTTATGGCTGCGACCGCTAAATTTTTCAGTAACAAAATTGGCTCACTCGTAGTTACGAATGATAAGGATGAAATCGTCGGTATTATCTCTCCCAATGATATTCTTAAGGCCGTTCATGAAGGATGCACCGAAAACTGTGCACTCCAGAGAGTTAGTGAAGTGATGACGAAAAATATTATTTGTGCCTCTGAAGAAGACAGTATTGACTATATTCAGGCCGTTATGACTGAAAACAGGGTGCGTCATATTCCCATTATGGAGAAGAATGAATTAAAGGGGCTGATCTCCATCGGTGATGTCGTGAGTGCGCAAATAAATGTTCGTGAAGTGGAAAACAGGTACTTGATCGATTATATTGAAGGGAAATACCCAGCCTAAGGGCCTCACCCTCACTGATTGTATATCTCTTATAAGGAAGAAGATGCTTTTGGCATCTTCTTCCTTTTTTTTTAAGGTCCCTGATTGGAAATATGGATAGTTAATCTGGTCATCCCATTTTGTCTTTCTTGTACAGAATGGCCGCTTCCTTCTTCTGCCGTTGAACACCTTGCTCAAAGACCTTCATGTGGGTGTGTATATGCAAAAAAATACAGCAGATGCTCATCAACAACCCACCCAATTCATTCTGGACAACACGCTTGTCAAAACTAAGCTGATCATCATAGCCCTAACCACCTTTTTGGTCACGGTTTGTGTTTTTTTCGGAAGCGACCAGGTCGCTTTGTTTTTATATCAGCGACAACAACAGCCCGACACAGAAAACCTCGCGAGAGAGCTAAACACCTATATCGTTCAGTATTATGCCGAATCAGTCAGAAGATTGGCTTCCAGGCAAGAGATGAGCGACATCTGTATTGGCACGACCGCAATAGACAACCCTACTCTGCTCCGGGTACTGAACACTTCGCAGAGCGTTTTGAATGTGTCACTGGTTTATGTCATGAATCGTGAAGGAACTGTGGTTGGCTGTTCTACTGCACCGGATGAAATGAGTTTAACCGGAAACAATTATCGTTTTAGGCCGTACTTTCATCATGCCATCGCTGGCACGCCATATATTTTTCCAGCGGTAGGCGTCACGACCAATACCAAAGGGATATATTTCAGTGCGCCTATCTATGAATCTGAGAGGAACGAGCCAATAGGGGTGGTTGTTATTAAATCCAAGAGCCATACCCTTGACTCAATTTTTGCTTCCCTGCACAAAAAAGGGTCGGAAGCCCTGCTCTGTTCCTCTGATGGGATTATTTTTGCCTCTACCCGAAGCCAATGGAACTTCCGCACAGTAAAGCCAATTACTTCGAATAGGTTGCAAGAAATAAGGGCAAGTAAACAATTCAGCCATCATGAGCTCACTTCGCTTCCTTTTTCTCTTGAAAATTCGATTGTCCATTATGACGGGTTACGGGCGACCGTTGTTGTCCAGCCTCTACAGATTGAAGGATGGCATATCATCACTTTGGTTCCAGCTCCATTTCCTTGGTTTGTTGTTATTTTAATCAGTTGCATAGTTATATCCCTCGGTATACTGACCGCAGTCATCATTTATAACGTCCATAGAGAAGAACAACTTGCCGAACAGGTCATTGCCGGTCAGGAAGCGAGCAATCGTGCAAACGCGGCACATAAAACTTCTGTTTTGGAACTAGAAACTATTTTTAGAACCAGTCTTGTTGGTATCGTTTTGGTGCGAAACGGTCTGATCGTGAACGCAAATAAACGCATGTGCGAAATGTTTGGTTATGACCAGGATGAAATAATCAACAGCGATGTACGGCGGCTTTTTTCTGGCCGACGCACTTTTAGAAGATTTGTTCGGAGACATCTACATCTCTTGATGGATAGTAACATCGAACAAGTCGAGTATGATCTCAAGAAAAAAGATGGTGTGCTTATCCCGTGTACGCTCAGTGGCAAGGCCATTGAGCGATCTAACCTGGCGCAAGGAACGGTGTGGGTCATTGAGGATATTTCCCGCAGGAAAGCCGCTGAGCAAGAGTTGAAACATGCCCGAGAGACTGCCGAGGCCGCCAGTTTAGCCAAAGGGCAATTCCTTGCTAATATGAGCCATGAAATCCGTACACCCATGAATGGCATTATCGGCCTGACCAGTGTTCTTCTTCGGCACGATACTCCGGATGGGCAACGCGAATTTCTGGTCTTGATTCGACGTTCTGCCATTCGGCTGATGACCATCATCAACGACATTCTCGATTTTTCAAAACTCGAGGCAGGGCGATTCGAACTCGACCAGCGGCCATTTTCGCTGCGTGGACTGCTGCGTGAAGTTGTTCAGCCAATGGAGCCTACGGCACGTAGAAAGAAGGTGCAACTCAAGCTGACAGTTGACCCCACTGTTCCCGATATTCTTCATGGTGATCAGACTAAGGTCATGCAGGTGTTGACCAATTTGATAGACAACAGTTTGAAATTTACTGACAAAGGATCTGTCAACGTTGAGGTTCGATCGGAAAAACAAGACCAATCTTCCCCGCAAACAGTCCTGTTTAAAGTGGCTGACACTGGTATTGGAATAGTTCCATCCTATCATTCCAAGGTTTTCGAATCGTTTTCTCAGGCAGATGCTTCCCATAACCGGAAATTTGGGGGCACCGGGCTTGGACTTTCCATTTCCAAAGGTTTGGTTGTACTTATGGGAGGACAAATCTGGTTTGATAGTGAACCCGGAAAAGGAACCAATTTTTATTTTACCCTCCCCTTAATCATTCATGCACAGAACGACCTGGAATCGGAGGATAGTTCGGCAAACGGTCAACGGGAAAAAGGAATGGCGTTACAGGCATGCGGCAAACGCATACTGGTGGCTGAAGATGAATATATCAACACAATCCTTATCAGCACCCTGCTCAAGCAAGCGGGCTACCACATCACCGCGGTTCGAAGCGGTGGGGAAGCAGTCGCAGCCTGGCGCGGAGGTGGCTTTGATTGTATTCTCATGGACATCCAGATGCCGGAAATGGATGGTTATGAAGCCGTGGCCCGCATCCGTGAGGCAGAGGCGGATGATGAGCACATTCCGATCATCGCTATGACCGCATATGCGATGAGCGGAGATCGGCAAAAGTGCCTGGCTGCTGGCATGGACGATTACATCGCCAAACCGATTGATGGCACTATAGTTTTGCAGCTGTTGCGGCGCTATCTTCCTGATATTGAAGAACAGCCATCCGTTACAGTCTATCCGGAGCTGTCATGACTCGTCTACTTGCTTTGCTCCTGTTGTTCTCTGTTGTGGGTGTGGGCAGTTATTTACTGATCGACGGCATCAAGTCTCAGGGTAAACTCCTTGATTATTTTCCTGCGGATACCCTTGCTCTGGCCGAATGGGAGGATCTCGACCACTCATGGGAAAGGTTGCGATGCGGCCTTGGTGGAGAAAAACAACAACAAAATTTTTTTAAAATTCTTGATCAATTAGGCATCCCTGGACCTATTCTTGATGACGCAAGGAGAGGCGTCGTTTTTTTTGCACAATACTCAAATCTTGTTTCCTTGCACTCGCTTTGCATTACAAATGCTGCGTTGGCCCTCCTGCCTGTCACTGTCGGACAGCCTTCGGCTTCTGTCACCTGGCAGAAACAATTAGTGCTCGCCCTTCAGGTAAAATCCGATTTTTTTTCGCAGCAACTCCATGAAGTATTTGGTTCCGTGCAATCACAGCAGACCACTGTCTATCAAGGAGAATCCCTGGTGACCCTTGTTTTTTCGGACGGGAGTACTCTGTCCTACTGGTTGCAAGGAAATATTTTGATCTGTGCCCAAGAGGCTGCCCTTGTCCGTCGTTGTATCGATCAATCAGGGCAACGGATGGTGCGGCCGCGCTCGGGGTTGCAATTGAATGAAGGATACCAGCGCTTGAAGCGTCAAAACCGGAATAACACCGATTTTTTCTGTTATGTCGATTTGGAGAGGCTGGGTCTTTTATTGCCAAGGCTTCGAGAAATTGATGCGGAGGCCAGCGAACTTCTGCCACGGCAATTGGCCCTTTTTCATCTCGCCGAAGAGGAAAAGGACCGTTTGGGGATAATTGCCCTGGTTAGCAAAGATGCGTTGACTGCCTTTACCACCCAGTATCACCTGGCACCGCCGGTACAGAAGCCAGCGTTTCGCCTGGTTTCGAGAGAAACCGGATTCTCTTTATGGACTAATTGGTTCAAACCGAAAAAGCTCTGGGAGGTATGCCTGCAACGCGCCAATCCCGATGTTGTTGCGCTGATGACATCGGCGGACCAGCAGCTTTCCAAGATCACGGGCAAGTCTCTTGATGCTTTTTTTAATGTATTTGACGATGGATTCGGGGTATTTATTAATGAAGAGACGGTCCCGCGCCAGTCGGATCGGTCCATGGGCGGTCTGATTTTCGAAATGCGTGATCGCTCCGCAGTTGAAACTATGATCAAACAACTGCTTGATGGTTTGCAGGTGATCACCGTTAAATCCAGCGGAATAGAGATTTCGTCGGTTATGTTGGCTGGCGGGCTATTGCAGCCTGCCTTTGCGTTGGTGGACAATCATCTCATCCTTGCCGATACTGTGGCGTTGATTGAACAGCTGCGGCAAGAGGTCAGGCGTGAACCAAACAGCGGGGAGCATATGTCCCAATGGGCCGACGGTGAGGCCGGAAACCTGTTTGTGTTTGTCCGAACCGGGGAGATGATTGAGCGTCTCTCGCCGTTGCTCACCCTCATGGCAAAGGAAACCAATGAGCAAAACAGGATGTTGTCAGCCGAGAGCAGGCTGTTTGTGCGAGAGGTCGGTCTACCGCTGTTGAAAAGTTTGCGCACCATTGCAACAAGCCATCTTCGCGCCTATGCCGTTAATGATACCATACTTATTGAAGTAGACTTCACTCTGAACCGGGAATAAATCCCTCGTAGTCCGCAACTCGGGGTGAATCGAGAGTGGTTGTACTGTTTGCATACAAGAGCCGTTATGGAACAATTAGTTGCCGAACTGAAAAAAATCCTTCCATTCAAGGAAACAACCGTTCCTGGCGATATTGTCTTTGTTGCCGCGAAGAATCCGCAGATGCTGCTCTACGCCTTGGTGGGGGAGATTGTACGGGACGAGACGCGCAAGGAGGAGTGGTGGCAGGTAACTCTGCACCTGCTCTCCATCCCGATGCAAACTGTGGTCTGGACTTTACGCACACCGCAGTTCACCGGCCAGGAAATTTTCACCATGGGCGGAGAGGGGCGGTTTATTCAGGCGGTGCGGCTTGAAAGCGGGCCGGCCAAGCCATCGTCCGGCCCAGCACGGGAGGAGAAAGGGAGGCAAGGGGAACGGAAAACGGGGCTGCGGATTGTTAAGTGACCTGGACATAAATCATTTTGGGGGTAACGAACGAGAGAGGTACGGTCGGGTGTGGCCTCCGGCTGACTGAGGGGGCCAACCGCGGTCGCACCAAAAACCGTAATCGTATAGCCCAGCGATATGGTACATGACATAAGGAGCACGGAAAAGGAAGGAAATCGTCAGTCCATCACCTCCGTTTCTTGAGGCCGCAGTGCTTCTCCCGGGCGCAAGCGGTTGCGCCAAATTTTCATGGCCGCGAATTGTAACAGGGGCGGCCAACTTGACTCTGCAATGCGGCGACAGTGAGCTCGACCGCGATTTTCTGGCGGCCACGCTGCCCAATTATGACCTCCAAGGAGTTCAATCTGCAGTGAACGAGCGCCAGATTATCGAATACATCGCCGCCCTTGCCGGACCAGCCGATGCACGGCTGGTTAAGGGCATTGGCGATGATTGCGCCGTGATTCAAAAAGACGGCCGGCAGGTCTGGCTTCTGACCATGGACACCCTGATTGAGGGTGTTCATTTTAATGCCGCATTTCACCCCCCCGAGAAGCTGGGCCGTAAGGCAGTTTCGGTCAACGTCAGTGATATCGCTGCCATGGGGGGCAGACCTCAGTTTGTCTTGCTTTCTGTGGGCATGCCCAAGGCGTTTGACGAGTCCTGGTTCCAGGCCTTTGCCCGAGGACTGACCGATGCCTGCCGGGATTACGGTTGCCTTTTGATCGGCGGCGACACGGTTGCCAGCCCGCAAGGGTTTAATTGCACCCTGACCGTTATCGGCGAGGTAGAAGCGGATCGGGTCGTCTATCGCAGCGGTGCCCGGGCCGGTGATACTATCTGGGTCAGTGGATACTTGGGGTTTGCTGCCGCCGGTCTGGAACTGTTGCACCAAGGAATTGAGCTGGGCAATGCTGCCTTTGTCCCATTTCAGGAACAGCACTTGAATCCCAGGGCCAGGGTCGAACTTGGTAGCAGCCTCGGTGCAAGCGGGTTGGTGCATGCGATGATGGACCTCTCCGATGGGCTGGCCACCGACTTGGCCCATCTCTGCAAGCAATCCGGAATAGGGGCGCGTCTTGAGGCCCATAACCTGCCCGGTGTCGCCGCCCTTGCCGAGGCCGCCCGCTTTTGCGGCGCGGATCCGGAGCAATGGGCCATCGGCGGCGGCGAGGACTATGAACTGCTGTTCACCGCCAGTCCCGATCATCAGTACCGTTTGCTCGAGCTCGGCCGCCAGTGCGGACTGGCGCTCTCACCGGTTGGGACCATGGTCGCGGGCGAGGGGGTCACCTTAATCCGGCAACGTCCTGACGGGACCAGCGAGGAAGTCGCCATTGCCTATCAGGGGTTTGATCATTTCCGTAACAGGGAAGGGCGGTGAGATGCCGGTCGGCGCTCTCTTCAAGCATTGGTCATTGCGGCTGCTCGCCCCTGACCGGGTTCTGCAGCACACCTACGAGGCCTTTAAAACCCTGCTCAGCTTTGATGGCAGAAGCCATGAATTGATGGCTGAATTTGAGGCCCTTTACCATGAGGGCAGGCGGGAAGATCTGGCCCGAACCCGCACCCGTTACCGCCTCTTTGCCGAGGCGGTAACGGGGATGATTACTGCCTTGGAGCGGATGCATCCTGGACAGGCGGGCGCACTGCCTGACTATTACAAAAAATACGATTTTTATATTCGTCTGCTGCTCGCCCCGCCCGAAGAGTTTCTCATTCCTCCCTACGTTCTCGCCCACGATAGCCTGGTGGAATCCAAACTTACTGGCAATAAATGTCATAACCTGCTGCTGATCAAACACGCCGCTAAGGCGCGTATCCCTGACGGCTTTACCATCGCGGCCACCACCTACGGTCTGCTGGTTGCGCGTAACCGGGTACGTCCGGCCATGGATCTTCTTTTGGCCGGGATCGACCCCGATTCAGCTACCAGCCTGGATGCGGCTTCGCAGGCCTTGATGACCCTGGTGCGGCGGATGGAAATTCCCGATCAGGTGACAGAGGCCATTATCGCTGAATACGATCGCCTTCCTGCCACGCGGTCCGGAGAAGCCCCGAGAGTGGCGGTGCGCTCCTCGGCGTTGCATGAAGACGGCACCCACAGCTTTGCCGGTCAGTATCACTCGGTGCTGGGGGTGGAGCGGGAAGGGCTGCTGCATGCCTACCTGGAGGTAGTGGCTTCCAAGTACACGCCCCAGGCCCTGCTCTACCGGATTCATGCGGGAATCGGCGACGAAGAGGCGGCGATGGCGGTGCAAGTTCTGGTCATGATCGATGCCGCAGCCAGCGGTGTTATCTATACTCGTGACCCGGCCGCCATGAACAATGGGGCGTTGCTGGTGCATTCCATCCATGGCTTGGGCCTCCCCTTGGTGGGCGGCGAGACAATGCCCGATGTTTTCGTTTTCTCCCAGGACAGTGAGACGCCCGCTAGGGTAACCGCTGGGTTACAGCAGCGGCAACTGGTCTTGCAAAACGGAGAGCTTCGAGAAGAACCGCTCGATCAGAAGACGATCAACCAGCACTCGATCAACCGGGAACAGGCTATGCAGCTTGCTGGTGTGGCCAGAAATCTGGAGCGTTTTTTTGGTGGTCCGCAGGATATTGAGTGGGCCCTGGATGGTGAGCAGAACCTGTTTATCCTGCAATCCCGTCCGTTGCGGCTGGAGAGCGGCCTGCCGGTCCAGGAAAATGCGGCTGATGGCACTGAGGGCCTTCTGCCCCTGCTGTCCGGTGCCAGGCGAGCCGCCGGCGGGGTTGCGCATGGCATCGTTCATCATTGGGTTCAAGGAGAAACGGAATTTCAATCGTCTGGGACGATCCTGGTCACCCGGCACATTGCCCCATCCCTGGTTCGCCACATCCCCAAGCTGGCGGCGGTGATATGCGAACAGGGATCGGTCAGCGGCCATTTCGCCACGGTCTGCCGGGAATTTGGCGTGGTGCTGCTGGTGGAGGCTTCCGAGGCGTACACTTTGCTGCCACAGGGGGTGGAGGTGACTGTCGACGGCTATGGGGGAAGGGTCTATTCCGGCAAAATTCCCGGTCTGCTTGCCCGCAGCCCGAAGGGTGGGATACCGGAAGATTCCGCCTATGCCCGCAAACTTCGGGCTCTGCTCGATTATATCACCCCGTTGCACCTCCTTGATCCTGCAGATCCGGACTTCCGTCCCCAATCGTGCCGTTCGCTGCATGATATTATCCGCTACGCCCACGAAAAAGCGGTGCAGACCATGTTTGGCCTGGGCAATATTGCCGGGGGCGCTTCCTCCCAGTGCCTTAAACTGGCCACCGAGCTGCCGCTTGACATCTATCTGCTTGATGTCGGCGGTGCCTTTGCCGACCCAGACGGAGAGACGATTGCGCCGGCGGCACTACGTTCTGCTCCCTTTCTTGCTCTTTGGCAGGGTCTCAGTCATCCGGAGATCGACTGGCAAAGCCACCTTCATTTTGATTGGAAGGGATTTAGCGATATGGCTCTGTCCGGGGGCATTGCTGCAGGCGGTTCCAAGGAATTCGCCTCCTATGCCGTGGTCGGCGCGGACTATCTCAACCTTAATATGCGTTTTGGCTATCATTTCACCCTGATTGATTGCCTGTGCGGCATCGACAGCTGGGCCAACTACTGCCAGTTACGCTTTGCCGGCGGTGGCGGCGACTACCAGGGGCGGGCGGTACGGGTCGGCCTGTTGCGGCGGATTCTTGAGCGGTTGGGATTTGAGATCAGTGTGCAGGGCGACCTGCTTGACGGTCGGCTGATCGGCTACCCGGCGGCTGAATTGCAAACCCTGCTGGTCGAAGTCGGCCGCCTGCTCGGTATGACTAAATTGCTGGACATGGTGCTGCGCGAGGAAGAAGTTGAACAAAGAGTTGAACAGTTTTTCCATGGGGCCGAGGGAATCGACGGTCTCGCATCATCTCCGCTGCAATAATCTATGTATCAACTGCACTGGATCACCGATCATCTGGCCACAGGCCACGCCCCCATGTCCTACGAGGATTTGGATTCCATTCGCGAACAGGGTATCCGCGCCATCGTCAACCTCTGCGGCGAGTTCTGCGATCTGCACCAGATTGAGGAAGGCAGCGGCTTCGAGGTCTATTATCTCCCGGTCGTCGACGAATGCGCTCCGGACCTGGAAGCCATGGAAAAAGCGCTGGACTGGATGGATGAGAGCATCTATCTCGATAAAAAGGTGCTGGTGCACTGCCGTCTCGGCCATGGCCGCACCGGAACATTCATCGCCGCCTATCTGTTGCGCCGGGGCTTTGATTTCAAACTGGCCGAAAAGACCATGAAGGGGAGAAACGCCAAGCCCGCCACCTATGAACAGCGCAGTTTCCTCAAGCAATATGGCAAGCAGGAGCCACCGCTGCAAACCGTGCCGCCCAGGATCGACAACCGGCCAGCCAGGGATGTCGCACCCCTGCTTGAAGCCTATGCGCAACTGATTGCCCGCTATGATCAGGACATGGCAGTGTCGGAAGGGCAACCATGCTGCGGACGGGACAACAGCCCCTGCTGCCAGAGCCCCTTTGATCTCTTTCTGATTGAAAGTATGCATCTCAGTCAGGCAATCAACAGGAACCTGAAACAGAACCAGAGGCAGGAGGTGATTGAGCGGGCTGTTGAACTGGCACACCGTATCAAGGAACTGCATCATCGCCAGCCCGGATTGGCCACCGATGCATTGGTCGTAAATTATCCGGGAGAGGAGCTTTCTTGCCCGCTCCTGGAGTCGGGGCAATGCCTGGTGTTCGGCGACCGGCCGCTCCGCTGCCGCTCCTGGAACGAGGGGAGCGGTGAGCAACGGGCGCATGACATCTTGCGGGAGATTGCCGGTCTGTCAAAACAGGCCTATCAATTGCTCACCGGCAGAACGCCGCCCGCCGCGGATTTGCGCTTTTCTTCGCCCGACACCATCTCTGGCAAGTTCGTCCAACTCTATTTTCAAGCGATGGCCGGCCAGATCGGGTAGAGAAGGGTATGAGCGAAACGACCCAAACCAGGATATTGATTGTCGACGATGAGCCCGATATGCTCAATTTTCTAGCCAAGATGCTGGCCAAGAAAGGCTGCTGGATTGTCGAGACTGCCGCTTCGGCCGAGGAGGCTCTGGAAAAGGTCCAGGTTGAGCCACCCGATGCCGTGCTCACCGACATCAAGATGCCCGGCATGGATGGCCTGGCTTTTCTCCAACGGATGGGCACTATTGATCCGGCGGTCACCACCATTCTCATGACCGGTCACGGCACCATCGAGATGGCGGTCCAGGCCCTGAAGGACGGGGCCTATGACTTTGTCGAGAAGCCCTTTGATAACGAACGGATTCTCCGCACCGTCGGCCGGGCGATTGAACGAACCCGGCTTTTGCGGGAAAATGTGCAACTGCAGCACCGGCTCTCAGGCCAGGGCAATCTTTACGGTTTCATCGGCCGCTCGCGGCGGTTGCTACAGGCGGTAGAGCTGTTGCGGCGGGTTGCTCAAAGCAGCATCACCGTGCTCATTCGCGGCGAATCGGGCACCGGCAAGGAGTTGGCGGCCAAAGCCCTTCATGCTATGTCGCCACGCGCTAGCCGGCCTATGATCACGGTCAACTGTCCGGCCCTGCCAGAGCACATCCTGGAGAGCGAACTGTTCGGCTACCGCAAGGGAGCTTTTACCGGCGCGGACCGGGACAAGATCGGGCTCTTCATCGAGGCCGATGAGTCCACCATCCTCCTTGACGAGATTGCCGATATTCCAGTGAGCGTACAGACCAAGCTGCTGCGGGTTCTGCAGGAGAAGGAGGTGCAGCCTCTGGGGCAGAACAGGACCTACAGCGTCGATGTCCGCGTAATCGCCTCTACCAATCAGGATCTGGAGGCCAAAATTCGGCGGGGCGAATTTCGCGAGGATCTCTTTTACCGGCTCAATGTCATGCCGGTCACCATGCCGAACCTGGCCGCCATGGCCGGAGACATCCCGCTGCTGGCCCAGCATTTCCTGGAACGCTACAGCCGGGAGCACGGACGTGACAACCTGGAATTCAGCGCCGAGGCCCTGCAGTCATTGATGCAGCATCCATGGCCGGGCAATGTCCGTGAATTGCAGAACACGGTGAACCGGGCGGTTCTCCTGTGCGAACATGCAGTCATTGAGGCCAACGACCTCTGGGAAGCTTCGGAAGGTCTTTCGACGATGCTGAACGATGACGTGGTTACCGATGCGATCAATACGACGGCATGCAGTCAACTGCCCTACCGGGAAGCAAAAAATCTCCTGCTGCACCGGTTCAACGCCGTCTATCTAGCCCAAGCCCTCAAAGCGGCGGGCGGCAACGTCACTGTGGCGGCCCGTGCCTGTGGCATGGAGCGGCAGGCTTTCCAACGCCTGCTGCGGCGCTACGACATTGAATCGAGGAATTTCCGCTGATGCCAAATACCTGTGCAAGCTACGTCCTGGCCCGCAATAAGTCCTACTGCAACTACTGCCCCGGGTATTGCTGCTACCGACTTCCTGGCGCCACGCTCTACCTCGACGCGGCGGACATCAACCGTCTGGCCCGGCATTTCGGCATCAGCGATGGCGAGGTCCGCAGGCGTTTCCTAGAGAATAAAAACACCTTCAAAACCAGGGCGGATGGCTCCTGCCTCCTTTTGGCAAATGACCGCATGTGCAAGCGCTGCACCATCCATGAAGCCCGGCCCAGGCAATGCCGGGATTTCCCCTACGACAAACCCTGTCCCTACCTGGAAAATCCCGGCCTGCTTGAGATCATTCAATCCCGGGTTGAACAAGGCCTCGCCGGCGTGAACGACGACAGTCGCTAGTTTTCCCACTTTTTCCCGCCAGTAAGGGCCTCTCTTTTCTCGCTACACCATCTTGTCGGATTCGTCGGCGCATCCTATTTGTTTCTCCCGCAACATTTTTACTGCACTTGTGACAGTTTTATAGCCGAAACACCATTCCTGTTTTGGGTGAGGTGCATAAAAATATCTTAATATTTTAATTGGATATAATTTTTTCTGCACTGTTCTAATCATTCTGGCATTTGTTGTGCTTGAAGTGGATACAAGAATTGTGCTCCCTTGAAACATATCAAGATCCGAATTTTTTTGATCTTTTTTTCACGACCAAACCGGTGGGCAAGGGGACCGGTTTGGGGCTCTCCGATTCCTACGGCATTATCCAGGAGCACAACGGAGCCATCGAAATGGGGAGCCCTGTTCCGGCCTGGAAAATACCCAGCTTCTAGTATCCTTGCTTCGGCTGATGCTGCCGGAGGCAACGGAACCGGCCACCATCATGGAATGATCGATTGTTTATAGGAAGTATGGAGGAATAAATGGCTGAAATTCTTACCCTTGACGATGTTCTCGACGCAACTGTCCTCGTCGGTAAAATTTTAAAAAAAAAGGGACATGTCGTCCACACCTTTACCGAAGAGGATGAGGCTATCGCCTTCGCCCGCCAGCATCCTGTCGATTTGGCGATCCTCGACATCAAGCTGAAAAAAATGAGCGGTATCGAAGTGCTGGCTATTTTGAAGGAAGACAATCCGGCCATCCGCGCCATCATGCTCACTGGCTACCCGACCGTGGAAACCGCGCGTGAGGCCATCAGTCTGGGGGCGGATGAGTACTGCGTCAAACCCATCGACCGCAGTGAACTGGAAGAAAAAGTGGAAAAGGTCCTGGGTGCCAAATCTGGAGCCTGACCGGCTTTTGACTGGCATGGCAACAATGGACCCCCAAGCGGTAAGAGAGGAATGCAGGTGAACAGCTCACAGGCCCGCGAGCAGCAATTTCTGGAAGTATTCCAGAAGATTACCCGGCTGACCTCCATGGTGTTTGACCATCAGGAAGTGATGAACACCATTGTCCGTACCTTGCCGGAATTGCTGACCATCGATGCCTGTACCATCAGGCTGCTCGACAGTTCCATCCAGTCCTTTGTCCTCGGCGCCGCCCACGGGGTATCGTTGGAGTATCTCTCGCGGGAGGTGATTGACACCGAGGAGACCCTGGCCATGATTCGTTCCGGTTATCCAGTGTACAGCGCCCATGTCGATGAAGATCCTTTCCTGCCGTTTCGTGAGGCTGCCAGCCGTGAGGGGATCAAGAGCGTCCTCACCCTGCCGATTCTCTACCAAGGTGAACTGATCGGGATCATGCGCCTGTTGACCCGCAGTGCGCGCAGCTTTTCCTCCGGAGAGATTTCCTTTGCCATGGCCCTGGCCGAGCAGGTGGGGATTGCCATTTCCCATGGCCGGATGTTCAAGAAGATGGAAGCCCAGTTGACCTTTCTGCGTGAGATTCAGTCCATATCGACCCTGGTCAATTCGACTCTCGATCTGGATACCATTCTCGGTTCCCTGGTTGAACGGGCAGCGGTGACCATGAGCGCCAAGGGCTGCACCCTGCGATTGGTCGATCCCAACTCGGGACATCTGACCCTGAACGCATCTTTTGGTGTGTCCAGCGCATATCTGCAGCGCGGCGAGGTGGAAAACGAACGGAATATCAAATTGGTGCTGAGCGGGGAACCGGTGGCTATCTATGACGTCAGTCACGACCAGCGCATCGACTATCACCAGCAGATGGCGGCGGAGGGTATTGTTTCGCTGCTGGCCGTGCCGGTGAAGGTCAATGGTGAGGTGATCGGGGTGATGCGCATCCTCACCGATGCACTCCGGGTGTTCACCGATACTGAAGTTCGGTTTGCGGTTACCCTGGCCGAGGTCGGCGGCACGGCCATCCGCAATGCGCGCAACTACCATCGGATTAACATTCTGGTAGAGCAGGCGAGGGAGCACGAGGAATTTCTCGCCGACATCATCAACAGCCTGCAGCATCAGTTGCTGGTGCTTGACCGTGACCGTCGGGTGGTACTCGCCAACCAGGTGTATCTCAATGCCGCAGGCAAGAAAGAGAGTGAGGTGCTGGGTACCCACTACGGTGAGTTGTGCCGTGCTACTGATGGTGTCTGTCCAGTCGATCAGATCTTCCAGGGTGAAGAAATGTGCCCTTTTGTTCAGGAATTTCGATCAGATGATCAGTCCCGTTGGCTTGAGCGCACAGCTTCTCCGATCCGAGATGCCGGCGGCAACATCGACTACGTCATCGAGATTATTCGCGATATCACCAGCGAGCACCTGCTGGCAGAGGAGAAAAACCAAAGCGGTAAACTGCAGGCAATTGTCGATTTGGCTGGAACTGTGGCCCATGAGATCAACAGCCCTCTTTTTGCCGCCCTCGGAACGGCGCAGCTGCTCGCCGAAGACGCTCTGTCGCCGGAAATGAGCGAAGAGCTCGCGATAATTGTCCGCAATCTAAAACAGATCGGCGAGTTGACCCGGAAGATGGCGACCATGACCGGATTCACCAGCCGCGACTATGTCGGCGAGAGTAAAATATTGTCATTGACGCAAAACCAAGAGTGAGTGCCGTTGACCGGCGCAAAGGAGGTGGGCGGACAAACAAATGGGGGATGCATCCTGCCCCAGGCAGGAGAAGACAACAACGTGGATACAGTGCTGCTTGATGCCGGAGATGCTTTCAGGTGGTCCGAATTAAATACAATCACAGGAGATTGGGTATGAAAAAGAGGGTAGGAATCGTGCCATGGCTTTTTGCGGCAATGGTGATGCTTTTTGGGGTCAATACAGCAGTCGGTGCAGAAGCCGACGCACAGACGGTGGGAAAACAGGCGGCAATGGCCGCCCCTACGATCACTCTTGATAAAACCGAGATCAACAACGGTGGCACCATCAAAATCAGTGGTCAGGCGCCGGCAGGCAAGCCGGTGTTTATTGAGGTTTGGGCCGCAGACCACACCGTGCGCGCAAATCGTTTTGACAGTGAAAAGGATAAGGACACCGGCAAGCGACCTTATATTTTTTACATAACCGAGGAGATGCCTGCCTACTACAAGACCTTTGTTCCCAAGGAGCTGCAGCCGAAAATCGATGCCGCCAAGAAGGAAGGCAAAAAATGGAGCTACTCCGCCTTGCTCAAGGATTTAGGCGCTGATATAGCTTATTCCGTTCCAGCCAAGACCAAGATTGAAAGTTATCAATCCACCTTGATGGCCAGTGTTATCGGCAGTCGGGGCGATCTGCTCCCGGCTATGGATGAAAAGGAGAGTAGAAAACGTTCCATGCAGCTGGTCAAGGCTCGTTTTCAGAGCATCGACAAGGTGGTTGCTGCCGTCGTTGATGTCAAACCGGACGGTTCCTATACCGCTGACATCAAGATTCGTGACGGTCTGGCACCTGGCAAATACAAGATTGTTGCCGTGGTCGACAAGAAGGTGAAGAGCGAGGTCGCGACCTTTGAAAACAAGATTGCCTTTCCCATGGTCTATTTGGAAAATGCGGGCACCAGTCTCAATATTTTTTATCCCTTTGTTTTGTCCCTGTGTGTGGCCATTTTCGGCGTGCTCATGGGCGCCGGCGGCGGTTTTATCATGAATCCGCTTCTTCTCGCCCTGTTCCCGGCTTTGCCGCATACTGTGGTTGCCGGTACGGTCACCCCGACGGTCCTCTTTTCCCAGGGCAGCGGTATCTATAACTACTCGAAGATCAAATTTATTAACTGGAAGCTTGGTTGCGGTATAGGTACCGCCATGCTCCTAGGCGGGTTCATTGGTCCGAAATTAACCGAGATGATCACCTTAGATCAGTTCAAATTCGCTTTTGGCTGGATTTTGATCATCCTGGCTGCCTTGATGCTCTGGCAGACAACGCCAGGGTATTTAGCCAAGAACAAGAAAGAACAGTCCATTCTTAAAGAGTTCAAGAAGCGTGCTGAAGAAGCAGCTAAAGGTAAAAATTAAGGATCATTCGAGGAGGAATCCGATATGAAAATAGAATTTTGGGGACAGGAATTCCAAGTAAACATGGTGGTCGGTTGCATTGGTGGTTTTTTGATTGCCATCATGTCGTCGATGTTCGGCTTCGGCGGCGGACCTTTCATGGTGCCGTTGATGACCGTGGCTCTGCGTTTGCCCATGTACCTGGTGGTCGGCAGTTCGCTTTTGGCCATCTTTTTTAATACATCGGTTAGTACCATGCGCCACTATCAGTTCGGTAACTTCGACCTGTATTTCTTCCTGGCTATGTTCCCCGCAGCTATCCTTGGCGGCTATATCGCCCCACAGATCGCCAAGCGGGTCAGCCCGCTGGTGGTCAAGCGAATTGCTTGCGTCGGCCTGGTTGTGTTGGCCCTGAATTTGCTGGGAGTGTATTGATGTTTTAAAGTCGATTAGACGAATTGTAGCCTAATTGATCATTTATGCACTCAATGGAAAAGAACGCCAGAATGGTCATTCCGTTCTGGCGTTCCTCTGTGTTGTTGGTTTTGCTTTTCTTTTGGAGAAAAAACTGGTTGCCACAGGGGTAAATTTCATGTTGTCTGGGTTGGACGTGTGCCGGCAGGTTCGCCAGGCAATACCTCGTGAACCGATTAAACTCCTCATCTTCACCACCGCCCCCCTCTGTTGCGAGACCGATGCTTGGAAGCTTCGTTGACAGGGTGATTGTCAAAAGCTCCGAAACAGCGGAGAGTATAGGTGTGGCCAATCTCTTTTTTCAATTGTGACGTATTTCCTGGGCAAAATCAGTCGGATTTTTTCAGCACCGTGATGCCGTTATCCGTATGGATGGATGAACAACCGTTTGACCGGGTTAGAAAAAGGGAATTACTGCTTGCCATATTTTTTCGAGGATGCGATACTAAACATAAAATTATTGAAATATTTCTTTATCCTTAAGGATCGGAGATGACTACTGCGGGGCCATCGGCATTCAATCCTGAAAAACGCAGACATTCAAGGGTGATCTTTACCCGAAGTGTTAAGCTCTTCACTCAAGGCAAGCTGCAAGGCCAGTTTCCCGCGAGAAATTTGAGCTTGGGAGGTTTGTTTGTTGAAGGTGAGATCAATATCCCTGTAGGTGAGGATTGTCGCCTGGAACTCCATGAAACCGGACGCCGGTCTAGCCTGATCTTGAATTTTTGCGGCACAATTCGGAGAAAGGAAAAAGATGGTGTGGGGGTAAAATTCACCAACATGGAAGACGACAGTTTCATGTTTCTTCAGACGATGGTTTTGTACTCTTCAGACGACCCGATAGGGGTGGCTGAGCATTTCCTTGAGGATTTTGTCCCGAAACCCGCATCAACTTGTTAAATTTCTAATGAGAACATACAAAAGAAGTTCATGCCTTGGTTCACGGCATGAACTTCTTTTGTATGTTAAAGACCGGTTGCCAATGCTTGCAGCAGAACTGGACCGGCCATTGAATCGCGCATGAAACAAAATGAGCAACAACCCATAGCTGCACTTCGTATCGTTGGCGCAATTGGTGATCAGGCCCTCTATATTCTGACCGATCTTGGCAGGATGGGTGTCTTTTTGTTTTTTGCCCTGATTGGACTGTTCAAACCCCCTTTTCGTTTCAAAGAGCTGGTTAAGCAGTTGGGATTCATTGGTGCTGGATCACTTACCGTTATTTTTTTCACCGCGCTGTCCTCGGGCATGGTGCTTGGTTTGCAGGGATACTATTCCTTGAATAAATTTGGCGCCGAGGGCATGTTGGGATCTGCGGTTTCCCTGACGTTGATCATGGAACTCGGGCCGGTGCTGACCGCGCTGATGGTGGCAGGTCGGGCCGGTTCTGCGATGTGCGCCGAAATCGGCATCATGCGGATTTCCGAACAGATCGATGCTCTAGAGTGCATGGCGATCGATCCCTTCCGTTATCTTATTTCACCTAAATTTTTGGCTGCCTTGATCTCTGTTCCCCTGTTGACTGCCGTTTTTGACGTGGTCGGCATCATGGGGGGGTATTTGGCAGGCGTCAATTTGATGGGGGTCAATGGCGGTTCCTTTTTCGCGGGCATGCAGCAAAGCGTCACCAATCACGATATCCGTTTGGGGGTGATCAAATCTTTTGTTTTCGCCCTGCTGATTGTTTGGATCTGTACCGGTCGCGGTTATTTTGTTCAGAAGATTCGCGGTGCCGGTTTTGGCGCTGAAAGCGTCAGCAAGGTAACGACCCAGGCTGTGGTTATTTCCTCAATTTCGGTATTGATTTTCGATTACCTGTTGACCGCGGTGCTGCTATGAAGGATGAGAACGCCGCCACCCCCGAACCTGCCATTCGCTTTGTCGACGTGTGCAAATCCTTTGGTGATCGAACTAGGCGTCACCTCGTCCTCGACCGAGTGACCTTCTCGGTGCCCCAGGGGAAAACGACGGTTATAGCGGGGGGGAGCGGGCAGGGGAAGAGCGTTATTCTGAAACTGATCCTTGGTCTGTTGCGACCGGATTCAGGGCAGGTTTTGGTTGGTGAAACGAACGTATCGGCCATGGGATATAAAGCTCTGCAGGAATTGCGGATGCTGTTTGGCGTCCTCTTTCAAGGCGCAGCCCTTTTTGATTCATTAACCGTCTTTGAGAATATAGCCCTGCCCTTGCGGGAAAGGACAAAATTTAGCGACCAAGAAATTCGAAACAAGGTGGCGACAACCCTTGAACAGCTTGAACTGACCGGCCATGATGAAAAATTTCCAGCGCAGCTAAGCGGCGGCATGAAAAAAAGGGTTGGTTTGGCAAGGGCATTGCAGTTAGAGCCGAAGATCGTTTTGTTTGATGAACCCACGACCGGACTTGATCCGGTTATGACCAAGGAAATCTATGAGCTTTTTTCCATGACGCAACAACGGCTTGGTTATACGGCGGTGATTGTCAGTCATGACATTCCGCAGATCTTTACCCTTGCTGATCAGATCATTTTGTTGAATAAGGGCGAGTTGGATGTGTTTACAGAGGCGTCCCAGATACCCTTTTCGACCAAGCCAAGTATTCGCGAATTTGCCAGGCTGGTTATGGGGCAGCAGGCCGCTTAAGACAAAGGAGGAATCCATGGGTAATTCCCGAGTAGAAATATTTGTCGGCACTTTTTTGATCATCGGTTTTCTAGCGTTTGGCTGGCTGGCCCTGCAACTTGGTGAAGTTGCTTGGTTGACCGGGTCGAAAACGTACATGATCAATGCGGAATTCAATAATATTTCCGGGGTTAAGGCCGGTGCTGATGTTCAAATAGCCGGGGTCACTGTCGGTAAGGTACGGCAACTTGAATTGAACAAGGAAAATCAGGCCGTGGTCGGCATGCAAGTTGATCGTGAGGTGGTTATCCCTGTTGATTCGGTAGCTTCGGTCAAGTCTCAGGGAATCATCGGCGATAAATATATTCAAATTACTCTCGGGGGCGATGAATCACTGTATAAGCCGGGGGAAACCATCGTTGATACTGAATCGGCCGTTGACCTGGAATCCCTGATCTCCAAATTCGCCTTTGGGCAGGTAACCAAATAAGATTGGTGGAATGCATGCGTAAGAATTTTAAGTTGATATCGTTCAAATCGGTTTTGTTTTTACTTGCAACGATTCTGTGCTGGTCCTCTCTGAGCCAAGGCGCTGACTTTCTCAGCGACGAGAGCTATGAAGATCAGGCGGCAAGCATGAAGGTCGCCGATCCCATCGAGCCATTGAACCGGGCGGTTTTCACTTTTAATGATAAGGTCTACATTTGGGTGCTTGACCCCGTGGCAACTGGGTATAGTAAGGTTTTACCCGCCGATATTAGAGGGTGTATCAGTAATTTTTTTTATAACCTTGGAGAACCGGTTCGATCCGTTAACTGCCTCTTGCAGGGAAGGATTCGCGATAGCGGTTTGGCCCTCGGCCGTTTTGTCATAAACAGCATCTGTGGAGTCTTCGGCTTAGCTGATCCAGCTTCAAATGAATTCAAAATAGGGCCGATTTATGCCAATCTTGGAGAAACATTGTCGGTTTGGGGCGTGGGGGATGGTTTTTACTTGGTTGTTCCCCTGATAGGCTCCTCCACCCTGCGGGATTTTACCGGAACAGTGGTTGACGGAATGGTGATGTCGACCTATTCTCCCTGGAACGACGACGCGTTGACCGTAGCTACTGCTCAAGGAACCAACACGGTTAACCGGACCTCTCTCAGGCTTGGTGAGTATGAAGAACTCAAGTCCATGAGTTTTGATCCCTATGTCGCTTTTCGCAACGGCTATTTCCAGATACGAAACAAGCAGCGCGATCATTCAAAAAATAACAAATAAACAATTCGGCTTTCTGCCGGGTGCATGGTGTTTTATGCAGTGTGAAAAAAAGTCTCCATCCTTCATTGTTTCTCTTCTATTCACCTTCATCGTGGTTTTCTTCGCCCATTCGGCAGTTTGTGCAACCCCGGATCCCACAGAACAATTTCGTCCTTTTCTTGAAAAAGTGACAAAAACTCTTGCAGATCCAGGGCTCAAGGCTATTCCGAAGAAAGATCAAAGTCAGCGTGTTATTGATGTGGTTCGTGAACACTTTGATTTTCGCGAGATGAGCAAACGGGTTATTGGTCAACAGTGGCGAAGTCTCTCCGAAAAGGAACAGGCGGAATTTGAAGCGCTTTTCACCCAACTACTGCAATATGCGTATGTCGGCAAGATCGATGAATATTCTGGGCAGCAGGTGCAGTTCACCCAGCAGCGGATCAAGGGAGAGCGAGCCGAGGTCCAGACTTTGCTAGTAGACAAGGGCAAATCCATTCCGATTTCCTATATCTTGCTGTTGCGAGGTAATCAATGGATGGCCTATGATGTGGTCGTCGAAGGAGTAAGTCTTATCCGGAACTACATGGAACAGTTCACTGAAATTCTGCGGAAAGATGGATACCCCGGCCTGGTCAAGCAGGTTGAGGGAAAAATTGCTGAATTGGAAAAAAATATTAAAAAGACCTGATTGCCTGCTAGCGTTATTGTTTCATCATCCCTATCCATTCTTTTGACCGATGCCAATTTTTCGATTTGTGCGCTGTTGAGTTAAGGTTGCTGGTATTGGTTGCTCCTAAATACGTCTTGTTTTTCTTTTTACTTGGCGAAGATAATTTTTTTTTGTATAATTTTCCGTTTGCACGGAAAAGCAGGTTTCGTTTCTTGAGGCGCGCCCGTGATGATGATTCGGTTCAACGAGATTTCCCCCCTTGGCAGTTGTTACGAGATTCGGAAGGTCGATGGGCTTGATGTTCCACAGGAATTCGTGGTAAAAGCTCCAGTTGACGCAAGATGTACGCTTACGCGCAAGGGTGACAACAAGGTGGAGTTGCAAGGGCGATTACAAGCCACACTGACCCTGATCTGCGATCGATGTCTCTCGCTCTATGACCGAGAAGTGGATACCGAATTGCAGGTGTTGTTCGAAGTTGAATCTGATGATTCCTGGCAATTGAAGGATCTGGAGTACAAAATACCTGATTTGGATACGGTTCTACTTGAAGAGCCGGTTCTTGATCTTAATGATGTGTTACGGCAGCAGTTATATTTGGCACTGCCCATGAAAAAACTTTGCACTGAGCAATGCAGAGGGATTTGCTCCCGGTGCGGAGCTGATTTGAATCATGGTGCATGCGGATGTGCCGATGAAAACAAGGAATCGCCTTTTGCGGCCCTTGCCCAATTGAAAAAATAGCAATAGCTTTCGAAGGGTGCCTGGTCTCAGAAAGAGAGACCGATTGATTGGCGCTCTCGGATCAATGGAGGAGTACAATGGCTTTACCGAAACGTAGACATTCCTATTCACGAACAAGACTTCGCCGGGCACATGACGCATTGACCAAACCGACCGTTGGCAAGTGTTCGGAATGTGGTGAACCGAAAATGCCCCACCAACTGTGCAGCGGCTGTGGAATGTATAAAGGCCGGAGCGTCATCCGACTTGAGGAAGATCTGAACTAGGCACTGATGTGAGGATAGCCCTTGACGCCATGGGTGGCGACCGGGGGCCAGAGATGGCGATCCAAGGCGCTCTTGCCGCGGTTCAAATGAGGAGTGATCTTCATGTCATCTTGATTGGCCCCCGTACTCTTTTAGAACAACGAGTTGCCGACAATTCGTCTGGTTATGCTGGTGTGCTGGAGCGAATAACCGTTCACCACGCCTCAGATGTCATTACCATGAACGACTCGCCGGTTGAAGCGGTCCGCAAAAAGAAAGAAGCAACTATAATGGTTGGCTTCGATCTCGTGAAAAATGGTGAGGCGGATGCTGTGGTTTCAGCTGGAAATTCCGGTGCGACTATGGCCGCTGCAATCAGAAAACTTGGCAGACTTCCTGGTGTTTCTCGGCCTGGCATCGCTAGTTTTTTCCCGACTGTGAAAAAGCCTGTGATGTTGATGGATATTGGGGCCAATGTGGATTGCCGGCCTCAGCATCTCTATCAATTCGCCGTCATGGCATCTTCCTGTTCCCGTTTGCTGCTCAATTTTGACCGTCCCCGTGTCGGTCTGCTGAGTATTGGCGAAGAAACCGGTAAAGGAAATGCCTTGGTCAAGGAAACGTATGACCTTTTGCATCAAAGTCCACTCAATTTCATCGGTAACGTTGAAGGACGGGATGTTTACAAGGGCGATGTGGATGTCATTGTCTGCGATGGCTTTGTCGGTAATATCTCCCTGAAAATCAGTGAGGGATTGGCTGAGGCGGCCATGCAGATGCTGAAGCGGGAAATTATGAAAAGCTGGCGCGCTAAAATCGGTTACCTCCTTATCCGCGATGCCGTTGCCGAATTTAAAAAACAGGTGGATTATGCTGAATACGGCGGTGCTCCTTTGCTGGGCATCGACGGTACCGGTATTATCTGTCACGGCGCATCCAACGCCATTGCCATTCGCAACGCCATTGAAGTCGCGGCCAACATGGTGCGCAACCGGATCAATGAGGCAATTGTTCAGGCGCTTGGCCAACATGCCGCCTGACAACAGGTTTATTTCATGACGAAAGCTGTTATTCTTGGTACCGGATCCTGTCTTCCGGAGCGAACACTCACCAATACCGATCTTGAGCGGATGGTTGAAACCTCCGACGAATGGATTGTCTCACGGACAGGAATCCGTAACAGGCGGATCGCCGGTAAGAATGAACAGAATTACCAGTTGGCGACCAAAGCCGCACGCCGAGCCTTGGCGGTCACGGGAATAGATGTCGAAGAGCTGGATCTGATTATTGTCGCCACCATCTCGTCCCACATGATTATGCCATCGACCGCCTGTTTTGTTCAGGCCGAGTTGGGTGCGGTAAATGCCTTTGCCTATGACATTAACGCTGCCTGTGCCGGCTTTACTTACGGCCTTGACTTGGCGAGCAACTACATTCAAAACCGTCCGGATATGAAAATCCTGTTGATCGGTGCAGAAACGCTCTCTGCGCGGGTTGACTGGGAAGACCGGAATACCTGTGTGCTGTTTGGCGACGGTGCCGGGGCGGTTATCCTTACGGGCTCAAATGACGGTCGAGGTATCTTTGGTAGCAGTCTTCATGCCGACGGCAAGTTATGGAATTTGTTGTGCATGGATAGTCCACAAAGTTTGAATCCGGAATTGCAGCGAGACGAGTGGCAGGGCGCGTTTATTCGGATGAACGGTGGTGATATCTTTAAACATGCCGTACGATTGATGGAAGATGCGGTGACCAGTCTGCTGAGAAAACATGATCTCACCATTGACGACATCGGTCTGATGATTCCTCATCAAGCTAACATCCGTATCCTTAAGAATTTAAAGGAACGACTGGGCATACCCGAGAAAAAAGTTTTCATCAATCTCAGTGACTATGGCAACACCTCTGCCGCCAGTATTCCAATAGCTCTGGACGAAGCGCATAGACTTGGAAGGCTGGTGCGAGGGGATATCGTGCTATTATGTACCTTTGGCGGTGGCCTCACATGGGGCTCTCTGCTTATGCGTTGGTAAGACACACTAAGGAGAGTATTTGTGGATTATTTTTTCACTGAACAACAACAGATGATTATCGATACCGCCCGGGAAATCACCAATGAGAAGATTATTCCGGCAAGGGCGGAGCTTGACGAAAAAAATCAATTTCCCCGTGAAATTTTACAGGATATTGCGAAGGCAGATCTGTTTAGTATATTTGTCCCTGAAGAGTACGGTGGTTTTGGCGGCGGCTGTTTCGAAATTGTCCTTGCCCTGGAAGAGCTTGCTCGCGGATGCGTTGGCGTAGCTACCAGTTTCGCCGCCAGCGCCCTGGGGATCTTTCCGGTTATGATAGCCGGCAGTGAAGAACAGAAACAAAAATATCTGCCCGATATCGCCAGCGGCGCTCGCTGGGCCGCTTTTGGGCTTACCGAGTCCAATGCGGGCAGCGATGCCTCGGGCATTCGTACGACCGCCGTAGAAGAGGGTAACGAGTGGGTGCTAAACGGCACTAAACAATGGATCACCAATGGTGGCGAATCCGAGATCTACACGATTATTGCCCTAACAGATCCCAGTAAAGGGGCTCGTGGTGCCTCTATTTTTGTGGTTGAGGATGGCGATCCCGGTTTTTCCTACGGAAAAAAGGAAGACAAGATGGGCATTCGCTCCTCCGCTACCCGAGAACTGGTTCTTAAGGATTGCCGTATACCCAAGGACAGGCTGGTGGGCAGAAGAGGGACTGGATTTATCACGGTGATGAAAACTCTGGACATGTCCCGTCCAGGCATCGCCTCCCTTGGCATCGGTCTTGCCCAAGCCGCCTTGGACGAAGCGGTGACGTATGCTAAGCAGCGCGTTCAGTTCGGCAAACCGATTATTTCATTCCAGGCCGTGCAACACATTTTGGCTGATATGGCCATCCAACTCGAAGCAGGTCGGGCCTTGGTCTATGGAGCGGCAAAGCATATCGATAAACATCCCAAGGATATGTCCAAGGTCTCGTCCATGTGCAAGGTTTTCGCCACCGATATGGCCATGAAAGTGACCACCGATGCGGTGCAGGTCCTCGGCGGCTATGGCTACATGAAAGAGTATCCTGTGGAGAAGATGATGCGTGACGCCAAAATTCTCCAGATCTACGAAGGCACGAATCAGATTCAGCGCAATGTCGTCGGCCAGGAATTGAACAAAGAATACTCCTGATAAATGTGCGTGATATGAAGATACTTGTGTGCATTAAACAGGTTCCGGATGCTAAGGATGTCCGGCTCGATCCGAAAACCAACACCTTGGCGCGTGAAGGGGTGGAATCGATCATGAACCCCTATGACCGCCATGCCTTGGAAGAGGCTGTCGCCATCAAGGAAAAACAGGGGGGCGTGGTGACCGTAATCACCATGGGGCCGCCGCAGGCTGAAGCAGTTCTCCGTGAAGCCATAGCCTGTGGTGCCGATGAAGGAGTGCTGATTTCTGATCGAGCTTTTGCTGGTGCTGATACCTGGGCTACCTCCTACACCTTGGCCCAGGCTGTGCAAACCCTTGGCGGCTTTGACCTGATTCTCTGCGGCAAGCAGGCGATCGACGGTGATACCGCCCAAGTCGGTCCGGGCTTGGCTTGCCGCTTGCGGTTGCCTTTTGCCGCTTGCATTCAGAAAACCCGCAAAGTGACCGCTCAAGCCATCGAGATTGAGCGAATGATGGACGATGGTTTTGACGTGCTCCGTCTGCCGTTGCCGGCCCTGATGACGGTGGTCAAGGATATTAATGAACCTCGAGTCGCCTCCCTTAAGGGGAAAATGAAGGCAAAAAAAGCAGTGATCCAGCAGCTTTCCGCTGCGGATATTGGCGCTGACCCGCAATGTATTGGACTGGCCGGATCACCGACTCAGGTCGTGCGGGTTTTTTCTCCGGAACCTCGCGGCGACCGCAAAATTTTCTCGGGAAGTGTCGCGGAACAGGTCGATCAATTGGTTGCTTGCCTCAAGGCGCATCTCTAGACAAAGAAGACTGTCACCAGAAAAACCGGATTGTTTCCTATGTTGATTATCGATAGCGAGAAATGCACAGCTTGCGGAATGTGCGAGAGTAGTTGCGCCTTTGGGGCCATCAGTGTCCAAGCTGATTGTGCCGTGGTCAACGATTCCTGCACCCTTTGCGGCGCATGTGTTGACAATTGCCCTGAAAATGCCCTGCGTGTTGAAACTGCGGATAAACGAACGCAAGCCGACTTTGGTGCCTATGCGGGGATCATGGTATTCGCCGAGTACCGCCATGGCAAGATTGCCCCGGTGAGCTATGAATTGCTGGGTATTGGCCGCAAGCTAGCCGATAAGCGCCGGGTCCATCTCAGTGTCGTGTTACCTGGCGGAACAGTGGCGGCCTTTGCTGACGGCCTGATCGCCGCCGGTGCCGATATAGTTTTGCTTGCCGAACACCCGATGCTGGAGCAGTTCCGGGAAGATCTCTACGCCGGAATTTTAGAGCAGGTCATTCGGGAGCGCAAACCTGAGGTGGTTCTAGCCGGTGCCACCGCCATCGGCCGGTCGGTCATTCCCTACGTAGCCACCTCTATCGACGCCGGTTTGACCGCCGACTGCACCCGCCTGGAAATCCGGGAAGAGGACGGCATGTTGTTGCAGACGCGGCCAGCCTTTGGCGGCAACATCATGGCGACCATCGAATGTCCGCACACCAGGCCGCAGATGGCCACGGTCCGGCCTAAGGTCATGGCACCAGCCGAACCCGATCCTTCGCGCAAGGGTGAAGTGATTCACATTCAATTGGCACCAAGCATGCTGCACACGCAGATTGAAGTGCTTGAAACCGTGATTAACAACGAGGACCAAGTCAATATTCAGGAAGTGGAAACGCTGGTTGCTGGCGGTCGTGGGCTTGATTCGGCCAAGGGGTTTGCGCTGATCCGGGAATTAGCCGGCGAGCTCAACGGAGCAGTGGCCGCTTCCCGTGCCGCAGTTGACTCCGGATGGATTCCCTATCCCCATCAGGTTGGGCAGACCGGGAAGACCGTCAGTCCAAAATTGTACATCGCCTGTGGTATTTCCGGGGCGGTGCAGCATGCGGTAGGCATGCAGTCTGCGGAAATTGTGGTGGCTATCAATCGTGACAAAAATGCGCCCATTTTTGATATCGCCACCTTTGGCGTCGTCGGAGATTTATACGAGGTGGTGCCGCTGTTGATCAAACGGCTTCAGGAGATCAAAAAATGATGTTGGAGAAGAAAATTGCCTTGGTAACCGGAGGCAGCCGCGGTATCGGCCGGGCTGTCTGTCTGAAGCTGGCCTCCATGGGAGCTACTGTCGGCATCAATTATGTGTCCAATGCCACTGCTGCCGAGGAAACGCTGAAGCTGGTTGAGGCTATCGGCGGCAAGGGATTTATGGCCGGGTTTAATGTGGCAGATGCCGAGGCGGTTCAGGAAAATATTAAAGAGATTATCGCCGTCCATGGCAAGATCGACATTCTAGTGAATAACGCGGGTATAACCCGTGACGGTTTGATGGCGCGCATGAAAGAGGATGATTGGGACAGCGTACTTGATACCAATCTAAAAGGTGCGTTTCTCTGCAGTAAGGCAGTGATGCGGGCCATGATGAAACAAAGGTGGGGCCGGATTGTCAACGTCTCGTCGGTTGTAGGTTTTATTGGCAACAGCGGCCAGGTTAATTATGGCGCAGCCAAAGCTGGGCTGACAGGGCTGACTAAATCCATGGCGCGGGAACTCGCCGGACGGAACATTACCGTCAATTGCGTGGCTCCGGGATATATCGTTACCGAAATGACCGATGGTCTCACCGAAGATGTTCAGGAAGCGCTCAAGGCTCAGATTCCAATGGGTACCTTGGGAACACCGGAAGATGTTGCTGCTTCGGTGGGTTTCCTGGCATCTACTGACAGTAACTACGTTACTGGCCAGACCCTGCATGTCAATGGCGGGATGTATATGGGACATTGACAAGGGATGTTCGAATGTCTAATTTCTCGGGCATTATTTTTTAAAATAACAAACATAAGACTATTTATAGGAGAAGAACAATGGCTGTTGAAGATAAAATGATCGATATCATCGTTGAACAACTGAGTGTCGATCGCGATAAAGTCGTACCAGGCGCTTCTTTTGTTGATGATCTCGGCGCTGATTCATTGGATCTGGTCGAGTTGATCATGGCCATGGAAGAGGAATTCGATGTCGAAATTCCCGATGAAGAAGCTGAGAAAATTACCACGGTGCAAAACGCTATTGATTTTGTCGCTAAAATCCAAAGCTAAGGCGAGGCGGACAAGCGTGAAACGACGGGTCGTTGTAACAGGGATTGGCTTGATCACGCCGCTGGGTATCGGTACCGAGCAGACGTGGAATGCTCTGATCAACGGACAAAGCGGCATCGGACCGATAACCCGCTTTGATGCCTCTGATCAGGCTTCGCAGATAGCCGCTGAGGTAAAAGGTTTTAACCCTGAGGATTGGTTTGAGAAGAAACAGGCGAAAAATCTTGATACCTTTGTTCAATACGCGGTTGCTGCGGCTGACCTTGCCTGGAAAAACAGCGGCCTGTCGATTACCGATGCCAACGTCAACCGGGTTGGAGTCATTACCGGTTGCGGCATGGGCGGACTCCCTACTATTGAAGAGTATCATGGTATTCTAATCAATAAGGGGCCGCGTAAAATCACTCCTTTTTTTATACCCCGGGTCATACCCAATATGCCATCCGGTCATATATCCATGCGTATTGGTTGCAAAGGCCCTAATCTCACCCAGACAACCGCTTGCGCAGCTGGTACCCATGCGGTTGGCGAGGCCTTTCGACATATCGCCTATGGGGACTGTGATGTCGCCATCACCGGGGGCACCGAGTCGGTTATCTGCCCACTGGCCGTTGGCGGATTCAGTGCCATGAAGGCTCTCTCGACCCGCAATGACGACCCGACGGCAGCCTCTCGTCCTTTTGACCGTGACCGGGATGGATTCGTGATCTCGGAAGGTGCAGGTATGTTGGTGTTTGAGGAGTTGGAGGCGGCTAAAAAACGGGGTGCAACGATATATGCTGAGATCATCGGCTACGGACAGACCAGCGATGCCTATCATATTGCAGCTCCTCCCGAGGACGGAGAGGGCGCTGCTCGGTGCATGGCCGCAGCTTTACGGGACGCCCGGTTAAATCCCGAGGACATTGATTACATTAATGCGCATGGTACCTCCACCCCGCTGAATGATCGGTGCGAAACACTGGCAATCAAGACTGTCTTTGGTGCGCATGCTTATAGATTGGCCGTTAGCTCCACCAAGTCCATGACCGGTCACATGTTAGGTGCGGCCGGAGGGATCGAGGCTGCGTTTACTACCTTGAGCCTGCATCATGGTATTCTTCCGCCCACAGCCAATCTCCAGAACCAGGATTCTGATTGCGACTTGGATTACGTCCCCTTGACGGCTCGGCAGACACGAATTGAGACTGCCATGTCCAATTCCTTTGGATTCGGCGGCACCAACGGTGTCGTTGTTTTTCGACGGTTTAAGTGATTGGAACGTGAGGAGTATGGGCTTGAAAATAGCGATAGGGTGTGATCATGGTGGGTTTGACCTGAAAAAAGAGGTCGTCCATTTACTCGAACAATCAGGCCACACGGTAATTGATTTAGGGTGTCACTCAGAGGACTCAGTCGATTATCCCGATTATGCTGATAAGGTGTGTCTGGCTATCAACGATGGGCGCTGTGTACGTGGCATTCTTATCTGCGGCACCGGGATCGGCATGTCGATAGCTGCTAACCGGAATCGACATATCCGCGCGGCCCTGTGCCATGAAGCCGTCACTGCCAAGCTGAGCCGGGAACATAATGACGCCAATGTGCTTTGTCTCGGAGGAAGAGTGCTGGGCGTCTCCATTGCGCTGGATGTTGTCAGAGTATGGCTCGCGACTGAATTTGCTGGAGGACGCCATCTGCGAAGGATCAGCATGATGGGGTAGTCGATAATTCTCGATTTTCATTTATGCAAACCGGTACGCTTTCATGAAAAGCTGCCGGTTTTTTTGTGCTTTACATTCTCTCATTCTCAAAACGGTCCATATAGGTGTGTCATGAAATGTCCCTATTGCGGCAATTTGGATAGTCGGGTAATTGATTCGCGAATTAACAAGGATAATACCATTACCAGGCGCCGCCGTGAGTGTGATTCATGCCGGCGTAGGTTCACCACGTATGAGCGGATCGAGTTGATGCTCCCGATGCTGATAAAAAAAGACGGGAGGCGCGAGCCTTGGGATCGTAGAAAAATTGTGGTTGGATTGGAGAAGGCTTGCGAGAAACTGGCGGTCAGCATGACCGATATTGATGCCTTTGTCGATGCCATTGAGCAGAAATTGCAGGACTATGGTGGCAAGGAAATTCCAACCAGCCAGATAGGGGAATGGGTAATGGAGGCGCTGCCTGCTTTGGATGAGGTCGCCTATGTCCGATTTGCCTCAGTCTACCGTCAGTTCAAGGATGTCAACGAGTTCATGGATGAACTGAAACTCTTCCTGGGCGAAAAAGGGAAACACTGAACACGTTGAATGCGAATGGAGAACAATCATATCTATTTCATGGAACTGGCCTTGGCAGAGGCAAGAAAAGGTTTGGGGCGGACCTCGCCGAACCCGGCTGTTGGTGCGGTTATTGTCAAGAATGGAAAGGTGGTGGGCAGAGGGTATCACAAAAAAGCAGGATCTCCCCATGCTGAAGTCAATGCCATCGCCGACGCCGGTGAACACGCTATCAACGCAACGCTTTATGTAACCTTGGAACCTTGCAATCATATCGGAAGGACACCTCCCTGCACTGAGGCTGTGCTCCGATGCGGAATCACCAGCGTAGTTATCGGTATGTCCGATCCCAACCCTCGCGTGGCCGGCGGCGGTGCAGACTATTTACGCGGCAAGGGGATTATGGTATGCAGCGGGGTACTTGAGCAGCAGTGCAGAGCGCTCAATTATCCCTTCATCAAGCACAGCGCCACCGGGTTGCCGTGGGTGATGATGAAGGCGGGATTGAGTCTCGACGGCAAAATCACCATACATGCTGGTAAAGGGGAAGCCATCACGGGCCCTGAATCACAGCGGCAAGTCCACCAGATCCGCAATCAGGTGGACGCAATTCTTATTGGCGTGGAAACTGCGATTATTGATGATCCCAGCTTAACTACACGCCTTGATGCGGCAGGAGATACGCGTGATCCGTTGCGCATTGTTCTCGATTCTAACCTGCGGTTGCCGGTGAATGCACGCATGCTCACCCAGAAGTCTCATGCCGAGACATGGGTCATCTGCAGGGAAGAAGCGGTCCAGGAAAAAGAGGCACAGCTAGTTGCCTGTGGTGCGAAAGTATGGCGGGTCACAACAAATGCCGAAGGACAGGTCGACCTTTCGGCCATGCTGACTTTTTTAGGAGAAAAAAATATCACATCGGTACTCGTTGAAGGGGGCGCCCGTGTCCATGGCGCCTTTTACCGTCAGCACCTTGTTGATGAAATGCTTTTGCTCTACGCTCCGTTCATCGTCGGCGATGAAGGTATCCCGTTAGTTCGCGGATATTCTTTGGAGAGCCGGGAGGATGCGCCGGTTTTGAATAATATATCCCTGGAATTTTTAGGAAAAGATATCTTTTTGAAAGCGCTTGTCCAACGATAACCCGTTATTGTTGGACAACAGTTTTTATTAGATCCCATTTCTCCTTCAACGCTTCGCTGTTGGCAAAATGGAAGCGCATCTCTATCCCTTCATCTTCAAATGAAGGGCTTGATTCTACAGTTACTCCATCCGGTAAGTGCAGTTCTTGTACAAATTTTTGAAAATCTCTCTCTAATTTTGTTCTTTCCGGCCAATACATTTTCTGTAAAGAGTGCAGAATTCCTTGCAAACGTTGGGGTGCGTTGCCCTGCACACCGTCTTGATTTGCAGGCAACAGTTCCCGGATAACTTCTTGCACGGGTTTGTTGTTTCTCAAAGATACTTCCGTGACCATTTCAATCAGCTTGTGCTGTTTTGATCCACCTAGGCGGTATGTGTCAATCAACCGAACCAACATTTCCTGATCTTCATGGGAGATCAGTTTGAATAGTTTTGCAGCCTTAGGTGAAAGAATGCCGTGATGCAGCGCAAGGACGGCCGATGCGGAGAGTCGCAGGAGAGCCGTGAGCTCATCGAATAGATAGCGTTGCGGTTTGTATCCCATCAATGACAGGAGGGCGAGAAGTTCATTATCCATGAGCTCTTGTCGCGCTTGATGTAATAGATGTGCTTGCAAGATCGGACTTGCCAGGGGGGCAACCAGTTCATGGAGAATCTGGAGGGAATACCGCTGGACCGGTGAAATGAACGAAGGGAGAACGTGGCAAAAGGCTTTTTCGATGCCAAGCGATGTGATCGCCTTAAAGGTATTGTGCCCTGCAAGGAGCTGGTATTGTTTTTCCGTATGCTGCCAGACCAGTAAGGGGGTTGTTTGGCCGAATCGTTGCAGGTTGTTAATTAGCGAAGAGTCAGCAGGGCCTTCATGGAGCAAGCGAATGAAGGGGTCGAACTCTATGCACTGGCAACTAATTTTTTGGAAGGGGTAGTCTGGCGGCATCAGAAATTCGGCTTTAATGAACGAGTATAAAAGGTTGGAAGAATGTTAGGTGGTTGCAAGTAAGGGATGCCCGGAAAATAAAAAAGGCGCCAGCTGCACGCGGGCGCCCTGAGTTCACTCGATAGAAGCTGGTTTTAATCGGAATTAATGCGTGATCGCAGAATCCCTGAGGGTTTAAAGGTTACCACCCGTCTGGCATCAAGTGTCAGTTCGCTTCCCGTCTGCGGATTGCGGCCACGGCGGGATTTCTTGTCCTTGATGTTGAACTTGCCGAATCCGCTCAATAATAAATCTTCTCCTGTTATAAGAGAAGATTTGGATAAGGATAAAAAGGTTTCGACGGAATCCGTGGACTGCGATTTGGTCAGGTTGGGATGGGCTTTGTATACCTGCTGCACCAGATCAGCCTTTGTCAGCGTCATTTTCATTCCTCCGGGGTAAATCGCAATGAAAGAACCATTTCTTTAAAGTATAAGCTTATAATAGGAAGTAATACAGTGAGTTGTCAACCTTGTTTATGAAAGAAAAGGAAAGGCGGTAATTCCGGCATACCGTGCTGCTCCCCCCAGTTCCTCTTCGATTCGTAAGAGTTGATTGTACTTTGCCACCCTGTCACTTCGTGATGGTGCCCCGGTTTTTATCTGTCCAGTGTTTAAGGCTACAGCTAGATCCGCGATGGTTGCATCTTCCGTTTCACCCGAACGGTGGGAAATGACTGCTGTATAGGAGGCTCGATGCGCCATATCAACGGCATCAACTGTCTCGGTGACCGTGCCAATTTGATTGAGTTTGATCAGGATGGAATTAGCAATATTTTGGGCTATGCCTTTTCTGAGAATACTGGTGTTGGTGACAAAGATATCATCTCCAACTAACTGGATTTTTTTGCCAAGGGCATTAGTCAGTTGTTTCCATCCCGCCCAGTCCGATTCATCTAGCCCGTCTTCGATAGTAATCAGAGGATACTTGTTTACCCAGTCTGAATAAAAGGTGATCATTTGTTCCGCTGTTTTTTGGGGACTGGTCTCGGCGCCTAAGACATAGACTTTTTCCTCGGCCGAGTAAAACTCGCTAGCCGCAGCATCAATTCCAATAAAGATATCCTTGCCGGGTACATAACCGGCGTGGACAATGCCTTCGAGGATGGATTCCATTGCCTCTTCATTCGACCGCAGATTGGGAGCAAAGCCGCCCTCATCGCCCCCGGCCGTTTGCAGACCTTTTTTCTTGAGGACTGATTTCAAGGCATGAAAGGTTTCTGCCCCCATACGTAAAGCCTCGGAAAAGGATTGTGCTCCTACGGGCAGGATCATGAATTCTTGGATGTCGACGTTATTGTCGGCATGTGCGCCACCATTGAGGATATTCATCATGGGGACAGGCAGTATCTTGGCATTAACGCCACCAAGATAATTATAGAGGGGCAGTTCGAGTTCCATGGCCGTTGCCTTAGCAACAGCCATGGAAACTCCGAGAATTGCATTTGCACCCAGATTTTCTTTGCTGGCGGTACCGTCTAATATCAGCATGGTGTTGTCTATCACTACCTGCTGCGAGGATTCAAATCCAAGCAGAGCGGGAGTGATACGTTCGTTGACATTTTCAACGGCTTGCAGCACTCCTTTTCCGCCATAACGCTTTTCTTTGATATCTCGTAATTCCAGGGCTTCTCGTGTTCCGGTGGAGGCGCCTGAGGGAACTGCGGCCCTGCCCATGGCTCCAGATTCAAGGTACACTTCAACTTCAACAGTCGGGTTACCCCGTGAATCAAGTATTTCTCTGGCAAGTATGCCGGTAATCTCGCTCATATGGATAAGGACTCCTTTAGATGTTATTATAAAAATTAAATTTTTCCGGCCATTTGGAAAATAGGAAGATACATTGCTACTACAAGTCCGCCAATCATGCCACCAAGAAAAACCATCATGAAAGGTTCGATCATCGCGGTCAGATTTTCTACAGCCTGATCGACTTCTTCGTCATAAAAATCAGCAATTTTTTCGAGCATGGTATCGAGAGCACCGACTGATTCACCAACATTGATCATCTGGACAACCATATTGGGAAAGACGCCTGATTCTTCAAGCGGTTCAGCTATCGGGCGTCCCTCGGCAATACTTTCCGAAACCCTGATAACGGCCCGTTCAACCACCTTGTTGCCTGAGGTTCGGGCAACAACCTGAAGCGCATCCAAAATAGGCACGCCGCTTTGCAACATTGTGCTAAGAGTCCGCGTAAATTTTGAAACGGCTACTTTTCTTGTCAATGGACCAACAACAGGTGCTCGAAGAATAAAGGCATCAATTTTTAAACGTCCTTTCTCCGTGCTGTAAATTTTTTTAATCCCGTAAGAAACAAGAACAGCGGCTATCAGGATGTAAAGAAAGTTGTGTTTAACGAAATCGCTCATATCCACGACAAGTTGTGTGACAGCCGGAAGAGCTGAATTCATACTGGCAAACATTTCAACGAAAACCGGAATAACAAAAACCAGGATAACGACGAGTATCAGTATGGATATAGCTAAACAGATAATCGGGTAGGTCATAGCCCCCTTAATTTTTTTCTGCAAGGCCATAGCTTTTTCTTTGAAAACAGCAAGCCTTGAGAGGATAGTGTCAAGGATGCCGCCCAATTCGCCCGCTTCGATCATATTGGCATAGAGGCTATCAAAAACCTTCGGATGCTTCCGCATGGAATCAGCTAAAGTGGTCCCGGTTTCAACATCGTTTTGAATAGCTGTAAGTACGGATTTGAAGGTTGTGTTACTTTGTTGCTTCCCTAAAATTTGAAGGCATTGAACAAGTGGAAGCCCCGCATCAATCATGGTCGAGAGTTGCCGTGTAAAAATAACGATGTCCTTTCCGGTGACCTTTGGTTGGAAAAGTTTGATATTCTCAAAAATATCCTTTGGCTTCAATTTAACCGTCGGATTCTCTATCCGCATACGTCTGAGTTGCGCGCGCACTCCGGCTTCATCGACGGCTTCGATTTCACCCTTACGTCTTTCACCAAAACTATTTTTTCCTTTCCAAACATAGATCGGCATGAAGAGGTCTCCAGACAATTTTCAGAAATTTTATAAAAAGCACCAGCGATAAGGTGTTGACAGAACCGTGTTTTATTTTTATAAGTATCGCCCTTGAGTGCCTAGGTTCAATTATGCACTTATTTTTTTATTTTAGGGAAGATTCTTTTCTGATTCAAGAAAAAGTTTATATTTTTTCAGGAGTTGGCAATATGCAAACAAGCAATACAGCTAAGTTCATCGATGGATCGTTTCTGCCGGTGGTTGAACAATGCAACGGGTGTGACCGAATCGTTGAGTTCGAAGGTGGTAAATTTTGTGATACCTATAAGACCCCTGGTGCAAAATGGCGGTTAGGTATATGTAATTTTGCCACGCATGCGAAGCCGGAAGTCAAGATTGTTAAAATCCGTGTCAACCCGTTGAAAGCTGCAAAACGGGCGTCTCGTCGCAAATAGATTCATTCTCTCTCGAAAATTGGAGGGGACGTTTCCTTTTTTGCAGACAGGTATTTGTCTGGCAGGCAGAGCGTACATATTTTTTCCTCTAAATCTTCCCGCACACCTCCATCGTTGCCATTTGTTGAATACAGTTCCCGGTAGTTAAGGGTAAAGGGAACTGTATTCTTCTCCCACCCTTCTCCGATTACGCAATTTCGGCATGTTGCATGGTCGTTGGTTTAATGTTCGGTTTTGGGCCATCCCGTCGGGAAGAGGTGGCGCCGGTCGTTAGAACAGTTTTTTCTTTTTATTAAGTGGGGTCTCTGCTTATTGATAGGCTGCCTGTTTAGCCGTCGGTAGCATCACGGCAAATACCTCGTCCGGTGTTCTTCTCTCTAATTTTGAATGGGTCTGGATCTATTGGACCAGTTCGAAAACTGCATGATCGCGGCGAGAGCCTCGTTGACCGCGATGTAGACATGTATTGCACCCGTTCATATTTCCCATTTTTCCATAATCGTTCAACCAAAACATTGCCCCGCCAGGCTTTACGGCCATCCTGCCGATCCGGCAACTTCTGTCTTCACTGGTTGACGAATTTGGTGACGGTAAATTGGCTGCCTTGATTGGTGTTGACGATCTCCGTCGAGCCATGGCGATTGAACACTTCCTGCAGCACGTCAACCGCATGGCATACCTTTCAGGGCAGTCGTGACCATGGCGGCCAGCACTCTGCCAACCGTTTGTTTGAACTGGGCTGCAGAGACGGTGTTGGAATGAGTATGCTTTTGGTTCTTGCCATGAGTTGCCTTTACCAAGGCGCAGCATGTCATTGAGAGTGAATTAGGACGCGTTTCATGTTATCTTGTTGAAAGTATTAAATTTTCAATATAAACCGTCCTCGGTAACAGTTGTTTCAGTCTATTTTTTGCATTTTCCTAACCGGACACTGCTGAGATTTCATGTTCAACCGTATCCTTATTACTGTCATGCTCTCAGTGTTTATTGCGCTTCTGGGAGTCGGCATCATTATTCCGGTCTTACCGGTGCTGGCTACCAAGCTGGGGGCAACCGGGTTTGCCCTGGGGCTGATTACCGCCGCTTTTTCCTTGAGCCGGGGCTTGCTGCAACCAGTGGTCGGCAATCTCTCCGATCGCTTGGGCCGTAAGGGTTTTCTAGTCGCCGGTCTGTTTATCTATGGTTTGGTCGGCCTATTGATCCCCCATGCCGGCAATGTCGTGCATCTAGTGTGCATCCGCCTTTTTCAGGGAGTCGGCGCTGCCATGATCGTTCCCGTGGCCATGGCCTACGCCAGCTTTCTCGCCCCTCCCGGCCAGGAGGGGCGCTACATGGGGGTGGTCAACATTGCCATCTTTTGCGGCATTGGCTGCGGACCGATTCTCGGTGGTTTTTTTTCCGACGTCTGGGGCTTAGCTTCGGTCTTTTATATGATGGCAACGCTCTGTTTTTTTGCTTTTCTGCTTGTCTTGACCACTATGCCAGCCTGTTGTCCGATCGACCGGCAGCAGCAGAACGGCTTGCTGGTCAATGTCCGGTTGATGCTCAAAAGGCGGCGGACTGTGGGAATTCTTATCGCCCGTTTCGCCACCGTGCTGATGATGGTGCCAACCATGGCCTTTTTGCCAGTGATGATGGCCGGATGGCCAGAAAGCAGCGGATTGCAGACCGGTTTGGTCATTGCCAGTCGCACCCTCATGAATGCACTGCTCCAGTATCCCTTCGGCAAACTAGCAGACCGTTCTGACAAAGTAGTGCTCCTGGTGTGCGGCTCTGGCTGCATGAGTGTCGCAGTGTATCTTATCCCTTCGGCGGCCAGTTTTGGTGCCATGATGGCAACCTATCTTTTTCTTGGTTTTGGCGAGGCCGTGCTCTGGCCGGTGCTTGGAGCTTATGCCGTCGAAGAGGGGCGGACCCGTTTCGGTCATGGCACCATGATGGGCGTATTCAATCTGGCAATGAGCGCGGGGGTGTTCACCGGGGCCGTGCTTGCCGGCGTCAGCATGGATTCCTTCGGCATGCACAAAGCTTTTTCCTTCACTGCATTCACCATTATGGTACTAACCTTTGCCGCTGCCTTTCTGATTCGCTCCGGTGAAGCCTCATGTGAAACCAAGGATGAAGGCACATGAGCAGATCCTTTCGTTTAATGGCCTAAATTTGTTGATAATCCAATTTTTCCACCCTATGGATTACTTGACGGAAACAGTTATTCTGGTTATTAATTGCTGTTTAACATGTTGCGAGAGTGGTGAAATTGGTAGACGCACTGGACTTAGGATCCAGCGGGCCTGGCCCTTGGGGGTTCGAGTCCCCCCTCTCGCACCAATGATTCCCGTCATCAAGCACAGCGCGCCGACAGGTAGAAAAGCGGGCTGACCATACACAACGCCGTTGGGGTAATAGCCTCGGCAAATCGAACAAAAGGAACCGCAGTCCATGGAAATCGTCGTCGAAAATCTCTCAGAGCTGACAAGGAAACTGACCATCACCCTTCCTAAGGAAACAGTGGGTCCGGCCCTCGACAAGGCCTATGCCAAAATCAATAAGGATGTCAAGCTGAAGGGGTTCCGTCGCGGCAAAATTCCCCAGAGTGTGCTCGAAAATAATTTCAAGGCGCAGGTTGAGAACGAGGTGGGTGAGAAACTGGTGCAAGACAGTTATTTCGATGCTGTCGAGAAAGAGAAGCTGGATCCCGTGGTGCACCCGGAAATCACTGAACACAAATTTACCGAGGATGGTACTTTTCTCTATGTGGCTATGATCGACGTCAAGCCGCAGATCGAACTCAAGGAGTACAAGGGGCTCGAGGTGGAGAAGCCTGTGGTTACAGTCGGAGAGGAAGAGGTCGAGAAGGAATTGACCTTGTTACAGCGGCACCAGGCAGTCTTGCAGACTGCCGAGGAAGGGCATGCCATTGCCTTGGATGATGTCGCGATCGTTGATTTTCAGGGCTTTCATAACGGTAAGGCCATGAAGGAAGTACACAACGAGAACTTCAGCGTCGATATGGGCATGCATCGCCTGGGCAAGGATTTTGAGGAAAAATTATTTGGTTTGAAAAAAGGTGATAAAACCCTCTACGAGATTACCTTTCCCGCCGATTACCCTAATCCAGCGATTGCTGGAAAAAACATAGAATTCAAGGTGGATATCAAAGACGTCAAGGTACGAATCAAGCCGGCACTTGACGACGAGTTCGCCAAGGACATCAAGCCTGAGTTGAACACCCTGGCTGACCTCAAGGAAGATATCCGCCAGCGGCTGCAAAAAGCCAAGGATGACACTCTTCAGGGAGATTTGAATGATAGGATTATGCACAAGCTGATCGAGCTCAACCCCTTTGAGGTGCCGCAGCGGCTGGTGAATTTTGAGATCCAGGAAATGCTCAAGGAGACTGAAGAGAATCTCAAACGTAGCGGCCTGTCGTTCGAGTCCGCCGGTATCAATCTGAATGATCTGGTGGAGAAGAACAAAGAGGTCGCGGTCAAGCGAGTCAAGGGTGATTTTCTCTTGAAAAAAATAGCCGAAGTCGAAGAGATCAAAATCGCCGACGAAGATATCCAGCGCGGCTATCAGCGCATAGCCGATCAGTACCGGATGACCCTTGACGAAGTGAAGAAATACTTCAAACGACGGGAGGAGATTCTCCCGTTCATGAATGAACTGCACAACGAGAAAGTGCTTAACTTCCTGCGCGAGCAGGCCAAATTCACCGAAGTAGCGGCCACAGAACCGGCTTCGGAGCAAGCCGAGGCCTAATCAGGTCGCGGCCGGTACTTTCCAATGGCGAGCCTTGGCTCGCCATTTTTTGACGAATTTCGGAGAGAAAACATGAATCTGGTTCCCATGGTTGTTGAACAGAGTCCGCGCGGCGAACGGGCTTACGATATTTATTCCCGGCTGCTCAAGGAACGAATCATCTTTCTTGGCAGCCAGGTCAACGACGACGTTGCCAGTGTGGTTGTTGCTCAGTTGTTGTTTCTTGAAGCCGAGGATCCGGATAAGGATATCACCTTTTACATCAATTCCCCCGGCGGTTCGGTAACTGCCGGTATGGCCATCTACGACACCATGCAATATATTCGTTGCGATGTGGCCACCCTTTGCATGGGCCAGGCTGCCTCCATGGGTGCCTTGCTTTTAGCCAGCGGCGCCGCTGGTAAACGGTTCGCCTTGCCCAATTCGCGGATCATGATCCACCAGCCCATGGGCGGGTACCAGGGCCAGGCCACGGACATTGACATCCATGCCCGCGAGATCCTGCGAATGCGTCATGATCTCAATACCATTTTGTCCAACCATACCGGCAAGTCCTTGAAAAAGGTGCAGTCAGACACCGAGCGCGACAACTTCATGAGCGCGACTGAGGCTTGCCAGTACGGCATTATCGATAAAGTCTTGGCCAACCGTGAGGAACTCGGCGGGGAGAAGTGACGGTGAATAACGATTTTCATGATGATCCTGATATTTCCTGCGTCTGTTCGTTCTGCGGCAAGAGCCAGGAAGAGGTTGGCAAGCTGATCGCCGGACCCAATGTCTATATTTGCGACGAATGCATTGCCCTGTGCAATGAGATCATAACCGATTCCTCCGAAGAGGAAGGCGAACCGGTTGATTTCGGCCAGCAGGTGCTCAAGCCCAAAGAGATCAAGGCCCATCTCGACCAGTATGTCATCGGTCAGGATCACGCCAAGCGGATCCTATCCGTGGCGGTGCATAACCACTACAAGCGGATCAATGCACCGCCTGTCGGCAGTGACGAAGTCGAGCTGCAAAAATCGAACATCATCCTCATTGGTCCGACCGGCAGCGGCAAGACCCTGGTGGCTCAGACCCTGGCCCGGCTGCTCAAGGTGCCGTTCACCATTGCTGACGCCACCACGCTAACTGAAGCGGGCTATGTCGGCGAGGATGTGGAAAATATTCTGGTCAGTCTCCTTCAGGCGGCCGATTATGACATCGAAAAGGCCCAGCGCGGTATTATCTATATTGACGAGATCGACAAAATTGCCCGCAAATCCGACTCCGCCTCCTTGACCCGCGATGTTTCAGGCGAAGGGGTGCAGCAAGCCCTGCTCAAGATCATTGAAGGTACCATGGCCTCGGTGCCGCCCAAGGGTGGCCGCAAGCATCCTCAGCAGGAACTGGTGCGCATTGATACCACCAACATTCTCTTCATCGTTGGCGGCGCCTTTGTTGGCCTGGACGGCGTGATCAAACGGCGGACCGGGACCCAGGCCATGGGCTTCGGTGCCAAGGTGGTCAGCCAGAAGGAACGTTCCATTGGCGAGATCCTGGCCTCGATTCAGCCTGAAGACCTGCTCAAATTCGGCCTGATCCCCGAACTGGTCGGCCGTCTGCCGGTCATCGCCACCATGGAGGAGTTGGTGGAGGACGATCTTATCCGCATTCTCAAGGAACCGAAAAACGCGCTGAGCAAGCAGTTTGAAAAATTGTTCGCCTACGAGGGAATCACTCTGCGTTTTACCGAAGGCGCTTTCAAGGCCATCGCCCAGAAGGCTCTGGCTCGTAAATCAGGGGCGCGCGGGCTGCGTTCGGTCATGGAAGAATGCATGCTTGACGTTATGTATGAGTTGCCATCGGAAGAGCATGCCACAGAATGCGTCATCAATGAACAGGTCATTACCCAGGGGGAGTATCCGGTTATCCTCTATGAGAATGCCGAAACGAAAAAACTCGCCTGATAGTAGCCTATGAGTGAACTGACTACCGAAACCTATCCCTTGATGCCGCTCCGGGACATTGTCCTCTTTCCGGGCATGGTCGCGCCTCTGGTGGTGGGGAGAAAAAAATCAATCATGGCGCTCGAGGCGGCCATGGAAAATCGTTCGCTTATTTTTCTGGTAACCCAGAAAGATGCACGGGTGGACGATCCCGAACAAAAACATCTCTATTCCCTGGGCACCCTGGCTTCGGTAATGCAACTTCTTCGCCTGCCCGACGGGACGATCAAGGCCCTGGTGGAAGGCAAACGGCGGGCGATCATAGTTGGCTCTTTCGAGGGGGGCGATCGTGAGGATTCCTTTTATTCGGTCAGGCTAGTCGAGGCCCCGGACGTCGACATCGAGCGGGAAGATGTGCCCGCCTTTCTCCGCGAACTACGCAAGGCCTTTGATCAGTACACACTGACCAACAAGAAGCTGCCGCGCGAGGTGCTCAAATCGATCACCGCCCTGGAAGAACCATCCCGGATGGTCGACCTTATCTCTTCCCATATCCAATTGCGAACCGAGGAAAAACAGTCGATCCTCGAACTGGTCAGTTTGCCACAGCGTATCTCCACGGTTCTGGAAATTCTCTATCGGGAGATGGAACTCTCCGAGATGGAAAAGGATATCCATGCCAAAGTGAAAAAGAAGATGAACGCCACCCAACGCAACTACTACCTTTCCGAAAAGATGCGGGCCATTCAGGACGAGATGGGGCAAGGGGAGGGGGGTGACGATCTGACCGAACTGCAGCAGGCCATTGACAAGAAGCGCCTGCCCAAGGCGGTCAAGGACAAGGTGAGCAAGGAATTTAAAAAGCTCCGCCAGATGCCGCCGATGTCTGCTGAAACTACGGTGGTGCGTAACTATATCGATGCGATCATCAGTTTGCCGTGGAAAAAGAAATCTCACTCCAAAATTGACATTGAACGGGCCGAAGTGGTGCTCAACGAGGACCATTACGGCTTGGAAAAGCCCAAAGAGCGGATTCTCGAATATTTGGCGGTTCAAGCTCAGGTGAAAAAAATTCGCGGACCGATCCTGTGTCTCGTCGGCCCTCCAGGCGTGGGTAAGACGTCGGTCTGCCGGTCTATTGCCCGGGCTATGGGACGGGAATTTGTTCGCCTATCGTTGGGCGGGGTGCGCGACGAGGCTGAGATTCGTGGCCACCGACGCACCTACATTGGCGCCATGCCTGGCAAAATTATCCTCTCCATGCAAAAGGCCGGGGTGATCAATCCGGTATTCTGTCTCGACGAGGTCGACAAGATGAGCGTCGATTTCCGTGGCGACCCATCGGCAGCCCTGCTCGAGGTTCTCGATCCGGAACAGAACTACGCCTTCAACGATCACTATCTTGATGTCGATTATGACCTGTCCGAGGTGTTTTTTATCACCACGGCCAATCATCTGCATGGCATTCCGGCACCGTTGCAGGACCGCATGGAGATCATCCAGCTCAACGGTTATACCGAGGAGGAAAAGCTCAACATCGCCAGCGAGTTCCTTCTGCCCAAACAGCTTGAGGCCAACGGCTTTAAACCCGACGAGATTGCACTTAACGAAAAAGCCATCCTCGATATCATCCGCCGCTATACCCGGGAAGCCGGGGTGCGCAGCCTGGAGCGGACGATTGCCTCCATCTGCCGCAAGGTGGCGCGTGAGCGACTCAAAAACAAGGAGCCACGGAAAAAGTACCGGATCTCGCCCCAGGCAGTTGAGCGCTACCTTGGCGTTCCTAAATATCGCTTTGGTCTTGCCGAGGAACGTCATGAGATCGGCTTGTCCACCGGTATGGCCTGGACCGAGGTTGGCGGCGAACTGTTGCAGATCGAGGCTACCATCATGCCCGGATCCGGTAAACTGACCATTACCGGCAAACTTGGCGACGTTATGCAGGAATCGGCGCAGGCGGCACTATCCTATGTGCGGTCTCGGGCCATGCGACTTGGATTGGACTCCGATTTCTATCAGAAGATCGACATCCATGTGCATGTACCCGAGGGGGCAATTCCCAAGGACGGGCCGTCGGCGGGCATTACCATTGCCACTGCCATCGTCTCTGCCATACTCAAGTTGCCCGTGGACCGGAAACTGGCCATGACCGGGGAGATCACCCTGCGCGGCCGGGTGCTGCCCATTGGTGGATTGACCGAAAAACTACTGGCGGCCAAGCGAGGGGGCATTACCCATGTATTGATTCCCAGGGAAAACGAGCGCAATCTTCGCGATGTGCCGCAGAAAATCCGCAACAGTCTGACTGTCGATCTGGTGGACGATGTTGATGAGGTGCTGCAGCGGGCCCTGATACTGAAAGAAGGGGAAACAGTGTTCAAAGATGTGTCGCTGGATTCGATTTTCAGCGACTTTACCATTTCTTCGCACAACACACCGGCGCAGTAAACCGAAAGGTTGTTTTGTTCGATGGAAATGCGATGAAGAAATTGCTCATACTCTGTAGGGGTTCTGTTTTTTGCTTGACGGGTAAGGGTTTACCTGATAAATACACCGTCACCTTTTGGGGCGAATAGCTCAGCTGGGAGAGCATCGGCCTTACAAGCCGAGGGTCACAGGTTCGATCCCTGTTTCGCCCACCACACACATGCTGGAGTCGTAGTTCAGTTGGTTAGAACGCCGGCCTGTCACGCCGGAGGTCGCGAGTTCGAGTCTCGTCGGCTCCGCCAGCATAATAGGCACTTAACGCACAGGCGTTAAGTGCCTTTTTCTTTTTATGCGGACCTCTATAGGGGGGTTTGACGTCTTCCCTGAAAAAAAGACCGTCGAAAAGTAGAGATTTTTGGCAAAATACAATCCTAACCGAGGAGGTGTTTTGCCATGAAGACGACGAAATTTACCGAGGAACAGATAGCGTTTGCGCTCAGGCAGTCTGAAACCGGGACCAAAGTGACTGAAGTTTGCCGGAAGATGGGTATATCCGA
>Ga0209016_1000460_pt1 | contig 48065 bp, 41 predicted proteins | sample EPASupsiteSAE305_FD_187265 | JGI IMG/M metagenome (GOLD analysis project Ga0209016, IMG submission 187265) | Bioremediated contaminated groundwater microbial communities from EPA Superfund site, New Mexico - SAE3-05 (SPAdes) (version 2) | ecosystem: Environmental > Aquatic > Deep subsurface >... | reverse complement strand
AAGCCAGCAGAACCAGCAGAAGACAGCCCCAAACGGCACCATCCAGCACTCTGCCAAGCAGTATTCCAGGCAACCACTGCAGCCTCTTCACTATCCTTCCCCCAACAATCCAAAACGCACCCAATAATACATCATCTTTACCGGCTCCAGCATAATCGGCACCACAGATGACCACCCTGACGAAACGGGCTTAACCTCAATATTGACCGGCAGACCTTTCAATACCCGTTTAAATATCCAGAGCGTTCGCCTGGCGTGGTAGTCAGATGTTACCAGCAACAGGCCTTTGGCCGGATGAGACTGAAGATACGTACGGACAGCACGGGCATCATACACCGTACCACTGGCTGAATACGGAAGCTTATCAATACAGGCGGCAGGCACACCAGCCTGCAACAGCATTATTTCACTTCGTTCAATGGCGTACAGATTACGCTGATGCGCAGGAGACCAGCCGCGCCTGACACCATCATTTGTCAAAACAACTCTGGCTGCATTGTGTTGTTTAAACAGCAACACCGCCGCAGGTATACGCTCTTCATACTTACCGGCAAGCACAACAATTGCATCAATCCCGCGCCCCGGATATTGGCTGCATGGTACCAACCACTTATTGCTAAAAGCTGCTAAACACGTAAGCGCCAAAAGCACAAAAAAGAAAACTGTCAATCCAATACGGATATTTGAAAATACAGATTTCATAACAGGCAAGTCAGGACAAACGCCTTCATGCTCACTTACTCAGAACCTGAAAACTGATACGGCCCCCAGATGACAGAATCTTTGGAACGAGGAATCCTTAATATATCAACATCTGGAACGGTCACGCCCTCCAACAAAGGGTGACCCGGTAATGTTGACCTGCGTCCATAGACCGGACTTCTCCTTGATGGCCGGATGTCCCATGCTTCACCATACTGGTAAATAGGTTTGGCATTCATTAAAGGTGGTAAATTGGTCAGCTTTGGATCCAGACAGAAGACATTCTTCCGTCTGTCACACACATAATTCCGCATATTAAATACAATGGAATCTTGATTATCAAACTGTACCCTTGTGGGACCAGTACCGCAGGTCCCTCTGCCGTTCCCGTCACTGCCGTCCAGGTAGAACAGAACTGAAGATATGCGCGGCTCTCCGTGCATCTTTTTAAACCAGCCCTCCATGCCCACGAAGATATTGTTGCGTGAAACAAACCTTTCCGATCCGTCACAGCCATTTCCAGCAGCTTCAACCAGAATAGTGCTGGTACCAGTCACAAGTGAATTTGCAACAGTTACAGCACGGCCCGGTTTCCATCCTGCTGTCACCAAAGCAGTGCCGCCTGCCCTACAGCTATCAAAACCGCGAGAGTTTTTATACCCCTCCTGCGTCCCGCCTTGTTCTGCCTTAGGATTTCCACTAAAATAATCACAATTACTGATGATAACCGAATTTTCAATCTGTGCATCCGTCGCTACCTTTACAGCATTGCCGGCATTGCCTTCAAAACGGGACCCTTTGATAATTACTTTTCCAGTTCCATCGTGATAAAGCAGATCAAGTCCATCAGAAGTATTATGGGATATTTCAGAATTCTCAAAAATCCAGGTCCCTCCGGTTTTGTGGGTTCCTAGTCCATCACCATACCCACCTTGCGACTGGCTGTAGCAACCATATATTTCACCAGATGGATACTTTTCGCCACAACCACTAAAACTAATACTACTATTTTTAAAATGAATGATACCACTGTTGGAGGACTCCTTACCGGAACCAGCCTCTCCATGTCCAATATCACCGTTCCAGCCCACAAAACCATTTCCTCTAATGTTTACTCCCTCAATACGCCAATTAGAAATTCTACCTGCCAAGATCCCCCCAAGAGAAAGACCGTGAATATTAATATCTTTAAGCACAACATTATTGCTATCTCGCGCAGACAAACCCGTTCTTGCATGAGGTTTGTCATACGGTTTACCATCATCACACCTTTTAGCTACATCAGGACTGTTATAGATACATGAAGAGTGGTCTGTTAAATCCAAATACCGTATGTCAACATAACTACTTGCAGTTAGATTTAAAATTTGATTAGCCCGTCCATAACCCCACAATTCGGGACGAGGCGTTAAATGATTATTCCAATTGTTTCCGTAAATTTTAGTTGGATTATCCGCATCAGGTCCACTTGGTATCGGCGGAAGCGTACAGCTGTACGCCCAAGTTTTATTACACTTATCTGTATTAGGCGCACCTATTCCCATCATATAGGAGCCAGGCGCAATAAACACAGTATCCCCCCCCTTAAAAGTAGCAACACCACTTAAACCACCTGTACCATTCGGCTTTAAGAGCTGAAACAAATGGTTAAAGGCACACTCTTTGCCGGCACCACTACCCGAATACGCCACATCGGCTTGCCCATTACACTGTAAACTATCACCGCCGTCCGTTCGAACATACCATGTGGCCGCCCTCGCCTGAAAAACGGAACAACACAGCACAACAACAGACAAAACGGGTATCAGCCCCCTAATTATCCGTACGGGATAACTGTTAACCCAATCAATAGCAGGCAAAGACATACACATAGTTATACTACTGATTCCTGGAATTTTTGGGAGAGTGATATATCTTGCCTAGGCTTGACTTTTGCTGGAACACCCACAGCAATAGAGTGTGGCGGAATGTCTGTAATCACCACGGCATTTGCTCCAATAAAACAATCATTACCAACTGTCACGTTCCCTATGACCTTAGCACCTAGCATTAATTTCACATTATCTCCAATAACAGGTGCCTCAGAGCGACCTAAGTTGGCCTTATAAGCAACACAAGCACCTGAAAAAAAAGTGCAATTTTTGCCAATGATAGCACCTGGTGCAATAACCACACCTGAGGATTGGTGAAGCAGTAGTCCACCGTCAATTTTGGCATCACTGTAGATCCGTGCCCCGGAAAGCCCATCAACTAGTGGCCTAAACAAAGCCCCAATAAATTTCAGAATTTTTCTAAATGGTGTTCTTTTTTCCCGACAAAATTCTAACAGCCTGTAATGAGCAACCGGATAGAAATCCACAATTAACATTATTTTTAAATAGGCAGATTTACCAGCAAGATTATGGTCTTCACAAAATCTCATGAAATCAATTTTGAGATCTGCTAATGCTTTGGAGTTATTTTTCATATTTCCTCCACAAACAATTATTTAATGCCAATCAATTTATACAAGAAAATGTTTTTAATTTTATTTGTAAAATTAGTAAGCGGAATTGACAATATACAAGTTACAATGAAAACAATAACTATTTTGATTAGCGCCATACCAATGTTATTCTTAACACTACCGATACCAATTTTATTATGAACAAACCAAAGAACTAATGAATGTATCATAAAAACAGAATAAGCGTTTTTACTCATAAACATAAAAAACATTCTTATTACTTTAATTATAGAAACAGCATTTTCGATGTATTTTTTAAGATAAACAAACAATAATATTATTAAATAGCTCAGTGATATATAGTATATATCTGGAGCATAAATATGATGATACATGTTTATGTTATCAACAAAAATGAATGACAAGCTAAAAACTACTATAGACAGTAAAATCAATATAGTTATTATTTTATCAAGATATGTTTTGCTTGCGTAATACAATGAGCCAGCAAGAAAAAAACCTGTATTTATTAATGGTTGGTACAAATTATGTCCAAACAGAAACATGCTTTTACCTATATTAATTTGTTGTTGTAATATTCCAATCAATAAAGTAGTTATTATAATGGCTGGAAACAATATTATTGAATATCTGCCATATCTAAACAAAGGTGCTGTTATAATAATTATTATTATAATTGAATGAATAAACCATACTTGTCCGACAGGATAAGGCATGTATTCTGGTTTTTCCGCAAGATTTACGGTTGCTATATTCAATAATTTATCTACACTTAATTCAGAGTAATTTTTTAAAAAAAAGTAGCTGACCAATATTGATATTGAGATAACTAATATATAAGGTATATAAATTGAACTTAACCTTTTGAATAAATAAACTGAAAGTGAATTACTTCTCAAATAGCTATTATATGATACCGCTCCGCTTACAAAAAATAATAATGGCATAAAAGCATGAATAAAATCACTATATGGAGAAAAAAACCAAGACAATCCTAAGTGTACCAATACAACTCGTGTAATTGAGATGCCACGTACTAAATCCAAGTAATCTCTATCATCACCAATTATATCAATACTACTTAATGGTGTATTCATAGCTTTACTCGCATTTCTAACTTAACAATAAAATTTACAATACTTATCTAACATTATAGACAACTGATGATATTTCTTTACTCTATCATTAGCACAAAAACCATAACGACACCTAATTTCAACTTGCTGTGCTAGCTTTGACAACTGTTTTGAAATATCTAAAGTATCAACAGAAACAAGAACTCCAGACAAGCCATTATCAATAAGATCTGGATTACCTCCTACTTCTGTAGCCACAACAGGCAAACCTGCAGCCATTGCTTCAATTATGGCATTCGAAAACCCCTCAGACCTTGATGGCTGCACATAGATATCTAGAGCAGATAGGAACGCAGGAATATCCTTTATAGATCCCATAAAAGTGAAACGTTCTTGTATACCCAATTCTTTACAACGCTGTTGCAGATCTGCAAGCTGCTCTCCTTCGCCCGCATGTACAAAGCGAACGTCGGGCAACTGACGGCAGACAATACCGGCTGCCTCAACCAGCAGATCATATCCCTTAACCGGCCGGATATTCCCCACACTGCCAATGAGAACTGTTTTATCATCCACGCCTAGTAAAGCACGTTGCTGCTGACGCTTTTTTTCATCTCTCTCAAACGGCTCCAAATTAATACCGTTATGGATAACGGTAATTTTTTCAGGTGCATATCCTTCCTGATCACAGACCGCCTGTTTAACTGCCTGCGAATTTGCCAGTACGCCGTCTATCAGATGATTGACAATACGCTGCATTTGAAGATGACGTTTGGACTTGGTATAGCCAAGATCCCGTCTGCTGGAGAATATGTTGGGGCTTCTGAAAGACAGTCGAGCTGCCAACGGGGCAATCAGGTCTGCTGCGGTATGAAAGCTCTGCACAACCGTAACATTCTGGCTGTTAATATACCGCACGATACGGACAAATGCCCTAAGGCCGCGCAGGTCATAAATACGGGGGCTTTCAAGGCAAAAATAGGTAATGAGCGTATCCTTTTTAAACTCTTCAGCATAGGCCCCATCAGTGAATGACCCGACTGAAACCTGAAAGCCGGCTTCAGCCATACCGGTAGCCAATTCAAACAGATGCTTTTCTGTACCACCTTTTACTTTCAACTCATCTATCAGGTACAGTATATGCCCCAATGAGGTACGTTTATGCATGATTCACCAACCCGGGCATAGTGTCATAGGCATCAAGCAGTTTTTGTCCGATAACATCCCACTGATAGTGTTCTGTTGCCAGGCTGCGGGCTGCTTTACCCAGGCGGTCCCTCAACACTCCATCAGTCTGAAGCCTGAAAACCGCCTGTGCAAACTCCTCTGGCGTATCTGCGAGCAACAGATGTTTGCCATGCTCTGCCCTGATACCTTCAACCCCCACTGTCGTAGAAACCATGGCCTTACCCATGCTCATGGCTTCCAGCACCTTCAGGCGGGTACCGCCGCCAACCCGTATCGGCACAACAACTACTGCGGCACGTATCAGGTATTCCCGAACATCTTTAACAAAGCCGTGCATGATAATCTGTTCAGGATGCCTCAGCTTCATATCTCCATCAGGGCGACCAATGACATCCAGTACCGTAGACGGCATCAGTTCAGAAACTCTGGCGATAATCTCTTCATCAAACCACTTTACGGCATCCTTGTTAGGAAACCAGTTCATACCGCCCACAAAAGCAAGACGTGCAGGGTCAATCAGGCTGCTGTCACCTGGAAGATAATGTTCTGTATCAACACCATTAGGTACCACACTGACCGAAGCAGACGGAACCATAGTGTGTAAAAGTTCTTTATCTTCATCCGAGCAGGCCACAACATGGGTAACACGTGCAACAACAGAACGCTCAAAGCGTGCAAGGCGTCTGGCCTGTTCTGCAAAATACCATTTTGCAGGGCCTGAAGGCAGCGAATCAGCCTTTCTTGTAAGCAGTGCAGACTCTACATTATGTGCATTCAGCAATACCGGCCTTTGAATATTCTCCAGATAGACGCCTAACGGCAGCATATCAAGATGCACAAGATCGATCCTATGCTGTTGCTGTTTGCTGCTAATGGCTTTAAGCATTGCCTGATCTCTGTATTTACGGACAACAAACGGTTCTGAACTAAAGAGATTACAGGCCGCAGAGGCCACCAAGCTCCCCTTTGAACTATTTTCAGCCAGGGGAAACAGCGCAACATCTTCGCAGATATCTGCAAGTTCCTGTTGGTAGTCATACTCAACCGGAAATTTAACAAAGCTGAGCAGAGATACTGAATGCCTCGCCGCAACACGGCGCAGCAGATTGTAGGTACGCAGGGAATGTCCGTCATTGGTTGGCAAGGGGCTTTTAGTGGTTATATACAGAATGTTCACGGCCCCTCCAGAATATGACGATACAAGGCGATATAATCTTCTGCCATCCGTTTGCTTGAGTAGTGCGCCAATACCGTTGTATATGCAGCCTGCCCCATCTCCCGGCGCTGATCAGTGTTTTTCACAAGCAGCTGCAGCACGCCAGCCAATATTTCAGGCTGACCGGGCGGTGTCAGAACGCCCTCTTTACCGTCAGTAATCACCTGAGGGATGGCACCAACAGGTGTTACAACAACCGGTAAACCAGCTGCCATTGCCTCAAGCAATGCCATTGGTAGTCCCTCTTTGTAGGAAACCAAGGCGAACAGATCCATGGCATAATAGAGTTCACGGACATCTGTGCGACGTCCGGTAAAGACCACATTTTTCAGCTTCAGGTCAGCACATTGCTGTTCAAGCTCCTGTCGCAAAGGCCCATCACCAATTAAAAGCAAGCTGCAGTGTGGTTCCACCGCTGACAGCAGTGCAAAGGCCTGTATCAGATCTTTATGAGCTTTTTCAGGAGTAAGGCTTGCTACGCAACCAATAACAAAGTCTTGTTCGGCTATACCCAAAACGGAACTCAGTTCTTGTCTATCTGCCGTAGATTTGCCAGGAACTGAAATACCGTTAAAAAGCATCGTTACCTTATTGTGAAAAACACCAACAGCAACCATCTCTGCACGTATCTGCTCCGAAACGGCAACGACATAATGGAATCGCTTCAGTAGATAGATATCTATGCGTCGATACAACTTCTCTGAAAAAGACCCCAGAATCCAGTTATGGTTTGTAGCAAATAATTTAATTTTTTTATCTGAAAGCTTGGCTGCTATGTACGCATATATATCTGACTTGTAACCATGACTATGAACAAGTTGAATATCGTTATTAGTTAAATATTTTGTGAGCGCCTTAACTGCTTTAAGGTCAAATTTACCTTTTGTAGCGAAATCGGTTAATACAACACCAGACGGCTTCAGAGCCTTCTTGAATGTTTCAAACAACTGAGGAGAACTGCTCATTAGTCCAAAATGTACACAGAAATCAGCTTTAAAACTTATTTCTCGGGCCAACTCACAGGCAACACGCTCTGCACCAAGAAAATCAGCGCTACTGATTAGAAGTAGTATTGTTTTCATGCTGCTGCATTGCATTGAAATTCCAATCCACCGCTTTTGCCACTATTGCTAAATAGACAAAGAAATAGGCAATCAGAGGGTAGTGGGTAAAACGGTCACCAAACATATTGCCGACAATAACTGCAGATGTACACGCCAGAAACCCTGTTGCCAGCATCCTGTATAAAGGGTTGTCCCGACTCAAGCGCAGCAATAACAGTCCTTTTCTATATGCAGCAATTAGAAACGCCACCAAGACACCAAAACCAACCAGTCCGCATTCTGCAAGCATTTTAACATAATAGTTATGGGTATCTTTTCCGTACTCATTCATCTTCTTGAAGTTATTGAATCCAACACCAACTATGGGGCTGCCCTGAAATTTTTCCATTGCTATGTTCCAGAGCACAAACCGTGACTCAGCGCTTTCATCCCGTTCTTCCTGTTCAGCAAAGGTACTGTCAAATCGTTCCGTTACAGCCTTGGGGAAAATATCGGCACCAAAGACAAAAAGGAGTAGAACAACAGCAAGGGTAACCAGTAGCTTCTTCATATTCTTATTGAAATAGCAGAAGGCAACCAACCCCAGCAGTATTGCCAGATAGGCGCCACGGGAAAAAGCATACACCAGGCTATATACATTGAGGGCAATGCAGAGATACAGAAACCACTTCTTTTTTTTATCATACTGCACCAGCGCAAACCCCAGCAGCACAAAGGTATAGGTAGCATAAAATGCCGCTATTTCGTTTGACCCCAACCCCTTAAATGTACCGCTGTTAAGTCGTAATTTATCAGTATATGTGGAAAACCCCATCCAGGACAGGTTGGTATAAAACACCTTGAACATGTAGGGCAATGGCAGCACTGACGCCCAGATACACGCATGTAGAGACTTTAGTCCGGTTATGCTTTTGTACGTGACAAAGAACATCAGGTAGGCAAAAAAGATATCTTTTAGAATATTGGGGCTTGCTGGGTTCCAGCCTAATACTGAGGTAGCGACAAACAGAGAGAGTACATAGTTAAGCATCATCAGAATAATAAACTTATTGATACTATTGCCGAACGCCGTGCTGCGAAACATAAGCGCACGTATGAAAGCAAAGATAAACAGGATATTAAGTATGTTAAATCCGGAACCGAGTGATGGTATTTTACCGAGGTATATATTTTGGAGCGGCAACAGGAAGATTAATAGCAATAACGGCCAGTTCAATCGTTCTGACTCTTGTGGTACCGTATGACATTCAGCACTATAATTGTTCACCCTACTAATCTCCATCGTCTGTACCTGCTACTGGCAAAATGAATAATTTCCCTTGCCGTTTTCCTATCCAGCACAAAGACAAGAACAGTATATATTGCTATTCCAGACAATATCCTGACTGCCAACAAACTGCCCTCAGTGTACTGCAGCACTACATACATAATGAAAGATGAAAGTCCGTACAACATGATGCGGAAAAACGGTAGCTGCAGGGGAAGCGACCTGCTGCTGATAGCCATCATTACGACCAACGCAAGAATGTACGATATTGCTGTTGACCACGCTGCCGCCAACATTCCGTACCTCGGTATCAGAATAATGTTAAGGACAACATTTACTGCAGCACTTGCCACCAGGATAATTGAAAAGACACCGGTTTGTTTCTTCAAGTAAAAACCGGCAGCAACCAGCGGCTGACACGCGTATAACAATGTCCCTGCAAGCACCCAGGGGATGACGACTGCCGAGCTAAGATATTTTTGAGATGACAGAAGTATGATCAGTTCTGTCCGTATTGCTACAACACCGGCAAATACGGGCAGAATAACCAGAAAAACATACCCGGTAATCTCAGACAAAAATTCTGCTGTTTTTTCAGCACCTTGTTCCGTATAAATCCTCAGATAGATCGGCATGACCGCCTGTTGAAGTGGCTGCCTGATAATGTCGGAAATATAAAAACAAATTGTGTATCCGGCGATGTAAAGACCGAGCTGGGTAGCTCCCAGATAGTGCGTAATAAGAAATCTGTCTGAAAAAGCCAAAGCAATGCTTGAAAACTCAAATGCGATGAGCGGCAAGCCATATTTTAACGAATCACTGAAAAGTTCTCTTGAAACATACTTGAATGAAACGCCGTGTTCTATAATAGCTTTGAGCAGGTACCAGCCAACTATTGCAGCTATAACAACTAGTTGTGCCCAGAATATACCGGCAATTCCTGCATGTACCCAGTAAACCAGCGCTATACCGCCAAACGTTCCGACATATCTGAACAGAACATTCAGAATGGCATTTACAGCATTTTTTTCTTCACTCCTCAAAAAATTGCTTACAATACTGAATACTGAATTTCCAAATATCATAAGTGCTACTGCCACAAATGCCCCGTGATACCCCGCAGGAGCAAAATACAGGATGGCAGGTAATGCTATAAGCGTAATTACTGCAGCAGCTGTCCCACCACCCAGCCAGAATGTTGAATAAAAACTGCGAAGGTCCTGTTTCTGCCTATATTCCGGAAAAAATCTGACTATCGAGTTCTGTAAACCAAGCTTTGATGCTGCAGTTCCAAAAAGCAAAATTGTGTTGCAAAGCCCCAGTATCCCGTACTCTGAAATATTGAGAATTCTTGTCAGAATTGGAAATGACACCAGCGATGCTACAAGCCCCAATACCTGCGCAAGGGCATATACAAATGAAGCCTGAAAAAACTTTTTCCTATCAGTCACTTGAAGCACCAGACACTAGTTGGAGATCTCCTTATGCTGGACCAGCAGACTTCGGACATACTCATACCTTTTATTACCAAGCCATGTCTTGGCTGTTCTGAGCAGATAGTATCGAATATAGTTTGTTGATGGGATCCCCTTTACAATAATTTCCGAAAATTCCTTAATTGACGTCGAATGTCTAACAGCAATTCGGGGTAATAAGGTGTGAAGGTGTTTCTGGTTCAACAGTAAAGGTTCTGAATTACATATGACAGAATACCCATGCTTATTAGCCGAGTTGGCAAGTGATGGCGTTATCCTGCCGCCCGGTGCTGAGAACGAAGTAACGGATGCACCAACAATTGCAGATAGTCTTTCCCGTGATTCAGTTAATTCCGAAACAGCCTCATTTTCTGGCAGATCCGGCAGAAAACGATGCGTTACTCCATGACTCCCGATCCCCATGCCTGCCTCATGCAATGCCTTAATCTGCTCCGGCGCGAGAAAGTACGGGGTACCTGTCCAGCCAGTGGTAATGAAAAAATGGGCTTTAAAGCCGTACTGCTGCAGGATAGGCAGTGCTAGGGTGTAGTTTGACTCGTGCCCGTCATCAAAGGTAAGCACAACTGCCTTTTCCGGCCAGGTTTCCATAGCTGTCAGTTCATCCAGCAGAAAGGTTTGGTAGCCGTTCTGCTTCAGATGCGCCATCTGTTCTCTAAACTGATCCGTCTGCAGTATGTAGAGTTGTTCGCCTGCATCTTTGGCTCCTGCCGGGTGACTGGCATCTTCCAAAGCGTGATACATCAGGACAGGTACGCCTTTCATACGGATGTGGCCTTTGAGTAGGCAGGCTGCCAGGCTGTTGTTGCCCGTCCGGTTATCCAACGCCAGAATCCGGCTGTTGCGGCTGCATTCATAACCATAAAGAAGTAGCTGAGGTTGATCAGACGAAAACGCCGCGCAGTGGGCAGACTGCAGCCGACAAGTGCGGCACTGTAACAAAGCAGTTGAAGCAACAGTATTCCCAGGTAGAAGGGACCTGTCAGAAAAAAAGAGCTGAGCAGCAGCGTCATAAGAGCAGCGGGGACGATCAGCCGCATCAGTTTGTGTGAGATAAACCGGAAGCAGTTAGGGTTGGTAACAGGATGCAGCAATGTCGGCTGCAGGCTGAGCAGTTGCCAGTTACCGGCGAGGGTCCTCACTTTTCTCTTCCATTCCTGACTGGTGTTTTTTGAAACTACATCGTAGGCAATGGCTGTTTCATCAAATATGGTGCGGTATCCTTGCATAACTATTCGCATAGGCGTCAGTACGTCATCAATCAGAGTGCCCTGGGGCAGGGCCTGATACAGGTTTCGACGTATGGCATAGATGGCACCGGTAGCACCAACGACGGAGCCGGTGGCACTTTCCGCTTTTCTGATCCATTTTTCGTATTTCCAGTAGGCGCCGATTTCAGCCTGTATCGTGCTATCTGCATCTTTCAAAAACAGAAGTTCACCGCTAACACAGCCAACCGTTTCATCAGCAAAGTTGGCAACGAGCTGCTGCAGTACATCCGGCTCAAACTGTTGCCGTGCATCGGTAAAAATAATGATCTCACCTTCAGCGGCACTAATACCTGCGTTGAGGGCAACCGCTTTCCCCTGGTTTGTCTCAAGTGAAATGACCATCACCCTGTTTTCAGACAGGTGTTGTACCACTTCAACGGTTTGGTCTGTTGATCCGTCAGAAACAATGACAATCTGCAGTTTGTCAGCCGGGTAGACCTGCTGAAGCAGGTTTTCTATACGGCGAATAATGTTCTGTTCTTCATTACGGGCTGCGATGACTACTGAGACCGTTGGTTCATTGGACCCTTTAGTGACTGGCTGTAGGGAGACCTTCTTTTGCATAAAGAGCCAAAGCGGATACCCAATGTAGGTATAGACTATGATTGTTGCTGATAACCAGAAGAGAACAACCATAGACACCCCTATGCTGCTAAAATACCAATTTCAGTTCGGCTATCACCCTGTTGGTGTACCAGCCACCGGCATTGTTATCGACATGGTACTGGTTCGACACGCGCGAATAGGAAAGGTTCAGCGCTAGTTCTTTCAGCATCTGCCAGGTCAGTCCGGCTCCAAGCACCAACCGATAGGGATAGTTGTCTGTAGTTACCGCAGCGTAGTGATATTTTTCACCGGTTGCCGATGCATTTACAGTGAGGCCATCCAGAATTTCATAGCGCCCGTTCAGGCCGACAAAGGATTTGTTTTTGTTGCCGCCTGCACTGATAGTTGCCTGTCTGTTATTGTATTCGTATTCGGTATAGCCGCCTGATACGCCGATGCTGCCGCGTTCAAAGGCACGATCAAGTTTTGCCACATAGCTGGTTTCACGGGTTGAGGTGGAAAGCGGATCTTCCGTATTCTGGCGTCTGGTCTCCAGCGTGGCTACAAACAGGCTGAAGTCATGTACAACCCCCGCATTCCAGAACAGATAACGGGAAGCCCCCATATCCTTAAAGAACTGCCAGGTGTATCCACCATTCCCATACAGGTAGGACTTTTCTGCATAGCTGTATTTAAAACCACCGGAGGCGTCATGCTTATCAAAACGCTGATTATCTGCAGATTTCTGGTTGGTGTAGGTATAATTTGCCAGCAGATTTAGTTTTGAAGTCATTTCATAGATCGCATCAGCATACCCACTGTGAGCATATTTGTTGATACCAGCCGAATCCCAGTAACGGGTATCAATGTAACGGTACCCTGTTTTCAGGGTTGTCTTCTGGCCGGGACGCCAAAGTAACCAGGGGTTTACCGTGGCAATATTCTGTTCAGTCTGGTTGGCAAAGGAACTTGCTGCTGTATCATCACGCAGCACACTAAGTGAAACCCGCTTGTAGGTATCTGCAAGGTCAAGGAACAAGAAGTTCTCAACTACCGTAAAGGAGCTTTTCAATCCCGCGTCATGGGAGATATCATTGGTCTTACTTTTGCGGGCATAATAGCGATAGTCCAGGTTATAGGCCGCTTCCCACTGTATGCGGGAGGCTTGATATTTGGAGGTTAACCCTGGTCTGACCCTGGTTATGTAGTCAGTCCGGCGATTGTCTTTTGAATCAAAGACATTGTCAGTGTACTCTTCACTAACCGCCAGAAATGGTGCAACAAAACGTTCTTCAGCAGCTGATGCAACATTGGCCCCCAATAACAGGAATGTTGCTGCACATACTATGGTGTGTGTATGTTTCACAGTCCCCTCCCCCAACAGACAATAGAAATTACAGTACCTGCCCGCTCCCCAGAAGCCTCCGAATGATACCCTGCTTGGATGACTCATATTTTTCCACAACAGCTTTTTCAGGAGCTATTTTATGCACAATATCTTCCAGTTTGCTGCGCATTTCCTGCAGGTTTGCATCGGTATAGGCCCGATTACTTTCAATGGCATTTTTCAACAACAAAAAGTGTTCATCATGCTCTGATGTCTGGGCATGCTTGGCATCTAGTTCAATGGTATCAACCCGGTGCAGAATAGCGGTCAATAGGTCATGCATCCCCTGATTCTCCAATGGATTATCTACTACCGGCGCTACTGCTGGGGCAACGGCTTCTCCGTTAGGGGTTCTACTGCCCCAGAAATGATTCTCAAAGTCCATGTCGCCAATTACTTCAAGGGTCATGTCACGGGATATAGTATCTGATTCTTCTGCGAAGGCCGATAGCATCAGAAAATCACAGAGGATGTTGATTAAGCGGGGAATACCGCGACTGTAGCGATAAATAAGGTCAAAGGCTTCCTGTTCAAAAGTGACGGCATTGACATTACCGGCAACTTCAAGGCGGTGTAGTATGTATTGTTCAAGCTCTTGACGGTTTAAGGGGCTCAGGTTGCAGTTGATGCTTATTCGCTGCCGAAGCTGAAGCAGCTCAGGAAGCGCCAGAATTGAACGCAGTTCCGGCTGTCCGGCCAGGATGATCTGGAGCAGTTTGCCGTTGGCAGTTTCCAGATTGGACAGCATCCTGACCTCTTCAAGCAGTTCAGAGGAGAGGTTCTGGGCTTCGTCAATAATCAGCACCGGCTGGCGGTCTGCGGCGTATTGCTGCACCAGAAATTCATTCAGATCCCGCAGGAGCGCAATTTTGTCCTTACCTGTCGTATTCAGGCCGAAGTCATCATTTATCATGGCCAGCAACTGCTCGGAATTAACGCTGGTGTTGAACAATTTGGCCAGGATTATCTTTTCGCCATGGTGAGCCAGAAGATTTCTGATCAGCGTTGTCTTACCGGAACCGACATCTCCGGTAAGCAGGATAAAACCGGCCCGTTCCCTGATGCCGTAGTCCAGGTAGGTGATGGCCTTTCTGTGAGATCTGCTTAAATAGATAAATTCCGGATCCGGTAGCAGCTCAAATGGCTTGACCCTCAGATTAAAATAGGCTTCGTACACTTCTTTCTCCGATCAGCAGCCTGGTAACAACAGCTTACTTTTTCTGCTGTTCTTCACTATAACGCTGATAATAACCGTAGCGCTTGTCTTTGATGAATTGCTGTGAATTATTATAAATAATCCCCAACACCTGAGACTCTTTCAGTACTTCCAGAGATTCTTTGATGTCGCTGACCGTTGCATGGCGTTCCATTACAACAAACAGGCTGCTGTCTACCAGTTTGGCCAAAGATCTGGCTTCCGTAAACGGCAGAATAGGCGGTGTGTCAAAGATGATATAGCGGTCAGGATAGCGGCTTTTCATCTCCATGATCAGATTTTTCGTCCGTTGCGAAGAAAACAGTTCAGCCGGATTGGATACACTACGCCCTGCCCTGATAATGGAGAGTTTACCGATGCCGGTCGGGATGATTGCGTCGCTCAACTCAACCTCTCCCAGCAGGTAGTCAGAGAAACCGGGACGGTCTTCAAGTGTCATATACTGATGCATGGTTGGGCGACGTAGATCTGCCTCAACCAGCAGCACGGTGTGGTCGTATTCTTCTGCCAGGCTGATAGCAAGATTGATACTGGTGGTTGTCTTTCCCTCGCCCGGCAGGGCGCTGGTAATCATCAGAGTGTTTTTGAAGTCACCTTTTCTTGTCTTGTCAAGCAACATGCTTTTAACTTTACGTATTTCTTCCGCAGCCACTGAAAATGGCGTAGTAAGGCTGACTAGAAACGGACTTTGTGAGGTTACCGGAGTAACGGCCTGTTTACGTTCAAGCGGATCATGTGTTGACTGATGAGGTCGCAAAGAGACATCTGGCTCCTGCGCGTCGGAGGATATCGATACCGCTGCAGGTCCGCCTGTCTGTTGGCGCATCTTTGCGGCTTTTTCCATTGCCTGCTCTATTCTGCTCATAGAAAGAATCCTTTATCCTTCTCGTCTATTTCTTTATGCTCTGCACCATGCCGGTTGGATAGATTTTGTCCAGAATCTTATCCATGTACGGCAACTGCAGTACTTCCATAGCTGGAAATACTGCCAGGAAGAGATACGATATTCCGGCTGCCAGAAACAGTTTTTTACTCCGCTTTTTCTGCAGCCCCTGCTGTACTGCGTCTTCAATACAAGGAATAACCGCCAGAATGGGCAGACCAAACTGACGCGCAGCTTCGCTATTCTTCAACGAACCATCCATGGTATCCAGCAGGTACAGAATACCAAAGGCCGCTGCTACGCCACCCACCAATCCAAGCAGCATGATCTTTAAGCGTTGAGGACTAACCGGCTTGGTTGGCAGGATGGCCGGATCAACCACGCGATAGGTCATTGATTTGTCCTGTACTTCCATCTGTTTGCCGACCTCTGACTGACCATGGCGGGCAACCAGCTGATTATACAAATTTTTCTGATTTTCCTTTTCAATCTGCAACTGTTCAAGCCCTGCCTTTGCCGACGGGATGTTACGCAGCAAGGCCTGATTGGTACCGATATACCGACGCAGGCTCTCTTCGCTGGCCCGTAACGCACCTATCTGGGCTTCTACTTTTGACAGTTCAGGGGTTATTACTGTTTGGGCTTTACCGCTGCCGATCTGTGCCCTGGTGCTTTCGATCTCTGCTTTAAGCCGTATGATTTCAGGATAGCTGTCAGTGTATTTGGACTGTAACTCTTCAAGTTGCCGTTGCTGGTTGTTCAGGGTAACCCGTAACGGTGCACTGCCTTTGGACAGATCCTGGCGGGATGCTTCAAGCTGTCTGCGCTGGATCTCCAGCTCATGCAGCTTCTGCTGTGCTTGCGAAATACCTTCAAACAGCTTTGCCTCATCAACAGCAATTATACCGCCCTTATCACTTTTATACTGATTTACGGCTGTTTCCGCTTTATCAAGTTTATCTTTAAAGGTACTGATCTGATCAGACAGGAAGGTGGTGGCCTCATAGGACTCACCTCTTTTGGATGAAAGGTTTTCTTCAATATAGAGCCGGACCAAGGTGTTGACAAAATCGCTTGCCATTTTGGGATTTTGATCAACAAAAGATATAATAAATAAGTTTTTATCCTTTACCTTGACCGTAATCCTCTTCTGAATACCTTTAATGGTCTCTTCGCTAACGGTTTTTCCGGTTTTATTCGGATTCATTTCAAGGCTGTCAACCACCTTGGTCAGCAGGGTTCTGCTGGTAATGGCATAGGTTAAGACCTTGATGGTGTCATCCATGGAAGGTGTTGCCGTTATCCCTTTAACCAGTTCGCTGATCACGTTCTTCTCAATAAAAACAGTACTTACAGCCTCATACTTACGGGGAAGAACAAAGCTGACCAGTATTGAAAGCAGAAAAACCAGAATACTGATGCCGACAAACCATTCCTTCTTCCTGAGAATCAACCCAAGGTACTGTTTGTAATCAAGTTGTTGCGTTTGCATAATATCCCTCAAAAAATGCTTTCCTTGACAATGACGTAATCACCTGGCTGTAGCGGAACATTCTGGGTTAAATCACCATCACGCATCAGCTTTTTGGCCATGACTTTAAGAACCGTTTCTTTTTCAGCTTCCTGACGCCGAACAAGGACGTCATTCTGGTCTGCAAACTTGGTAAAACTGCCCGCTTCAAGAATCGCCTCCATAACCTTGAGGCCTTCCCGATACTCTATCGCTTTGGGTGCATTCACTGCGCCAAGCACATAGACACTTTTATCCTGTAACAGTGGAATGAAAAGAGAATCATTGGTCTCCAGATCAATATCTTCCTTAACGGCTCCCTTGACATACAGATTGTAGAAGTTTTCTTTGATTTTCTTGCCGCCACGCAACAGGTAGGCTTTCCTTAAATCAGCTATTCTGATTTCACCAAATGTGCACAGTAACTGCAGCAGCGTCGTCCGGCGAGAAAGGTCATATATGCCGGATTTGACTCCGCCACCGAAGATGTACACCTTGCTGTTGGTAATTTCGCGTACCGTCACGGTGACAATAGGAGTTTTAACCAGGGCCTGCAGTTTTGTGGCCAAGGATGTCTGTAGTTCTTTTGGTGTCAAACCGCTGGCGACCGCATCTCCCAATCCCGGGACGGTAATCTTGCCGTCAGGCCGGACCTTTACCGATGCTGCAAGATCCTTTACACCCCACACGGCGATATCAAGCCCGTCCCCTTCGCCGATAACATAATCCTTTGCATGGCTGGTACCGGAGAATACCGCAGCCAAGAGCACTCCCAACATACACACAAGCAGTTTGTTCATATACACCTCACGTATGAGTCGCGTTTCATTTGCCGTTACACTGGAATTACCGGCCACCTCGGCCAAAAATAACCACTTTTATGGTTTCCAACACAATCAGAAGATCAAGAAAAGGCGATAGATTCTTCGTGTAGTAGAGGTCATACCGCAATTTTTCAACCGCGTCCTCAACCGTTGAGCCGTAGGGATAGCAGACTTGGGCCCAGCCGGTAAGCCCCGGTTTAACAAAGTGCCGTTTTGAATAATAAGGGATTACCAGCTTCAATTTTTCTACAAACTCGGGACGCTCTGGCCGTGGGCCGACAAAACTCATGTCTCCCCGCAGCACGTTATAAAACTGGGGAAATTCATCAATTCTCGACTTTCTTAAAAAAGCACCAACTTTGGTAATCCTGGGATCATTTTCCGTTGACCATACGGCCCCTGTGCCCTTTTCTGCATCCTGTCGCATGGTTCTGAATTTGTAGAGCATAAATGTCCGCTCGTACAATCCCGTCCTGATCTGGCTGAAGAACAGCGGGCCAGGCGAATCAAGCTTGATAATCATGGCAATCAAAGGGAAAAAAGGCAGGGTGCATGCCAACCCAATAAGCGCTAGAACAATATCCAGAAACCGCTTGAAGGCCACAAAGATTGTTGTTCTGCGAAAGCCGCTTGAGAAGAGGAACCAGCTTGGTGTTATCTGTTCAAGCATCAATTTACGGTAAGCTTGCTCGTAAAAAGTTGGCACATCCAGGATTTGGCTACCGCGCATCTTGCACAACAGCATTTCCTTAACGGGAAACACCCCACGGCGTTCAGACAAAGCCACAAGGACTGCATCAGCTCTCTGTTGCTGCACTAACTCTGGTAAGTCTTCAGCATCCCCTACAACCAGAGAGAGATCAACTTTTTCAAGGACCTTGCCGCTTCGTGCTTCCATCTCTGCCAAGGCTTCAGTCTCTGCAAGACAGGAGACAAAACCGACAATTTCGACATTTTTTGCGCTGTTAGCGGCAATTTCATTGGCCTCAAGCGCAAAATTGCCGGTTCCCAGTATAAGTATCCGCTGAGGCAGCTTTACGGCGTTTAACAGCAGACGGAGTAAAAACTGACCGGATGAAAACAGCAGGATGGCAACAAGCACCGTCTTCTTTGCTGGCAGCATACTGGGAGCCAGTATATACACCACAGCAATGGGCAGACAGGATGTCAGGCCGGCAAGCATGACCCGGGCAAGTATCTCACGTTTTCTGAACTTGCCCGAATCATCATACACATCGATCAGAAACGACGAAAAGACTACCGCAGCGGCAAAGATAACAGCTGATACTGCGGAAAGAAAATACAACTCACCATCCGCTGAAAAATAAACTGGACGGATATGGCAGGCAGCCTGGATTGCGGCTGCAGCTAGTAAAAAATCAAGTACCAGTTGAATAAAGATTCGCAAGGATACCTATCCTTAACCTAGCGATTAACTTCTGCCAGCAGCTTCCTGGCAGCATCAGCTTCAGGAAACACTTTGGACTGAAGCGCCTTGTTTAAAGCTGCAACAGCTCCCTGACGATTTCCGGTCTGCTTATAGGCCAAAGCAAGGTGGTATTGAATTGAGGGTTGGTCAGGCAGCATTGCGGTAGCCTTTTCCAGAACCTTGCGAGCATCATCGTACTTGCCGTTTGCCAGAAGAGCATACCCAAGCGTATCCAGCACCCCCGGATTTCCTGAGGCAAGCCGGAAGGCCTTCAACGCCAGGTTCAGAGCCTCCTGCTTGCTGCCATGGCCTTCAGCATACAGGTAGGACAGGTTATTTAAGGCCGGCACATAGTCTTCAGCAATTTCAATACTGGAGCGGTAACGTTCAACCGCTTCCTTTATTTTACCTGTCTGTTGCAGGAGGGCTCCCTGGGCAAACATGGCGGGAGCATACTGCCTAGATTTCAGAATTTCAGCATAGGTTGCAAATGCAGCAGCGTTGTCTCTGGATGCCGCCTGAAGATTGCCCAGATAGAGACGCACTTTAAGATCTGAAGGATTGATCTGCAGCGCCTTTTTAACTTCGTTAATAGCCTCCGGATATTTCCGGTCATATTCATAGATAGAGGCGAGCAGTTCATAGCCACGACTTGACCTCGGATACTTTTCAATAACTTTCCTGGCCTGCTCCAAGGCCTTATCGCTTTGCTTCATGGCCATATACGCATTTACCTTGAGGGCGATTGCCGCATCTGCATTGACAGGCGCAAGCTCTTCCGCCACCTTCAGGACATCTTTGAATTTTTTCTGGCTGCCCAGAACCTGTGCCTTCTGCTCAAGGATTGCCGCATTCTTCGGTTCAAGGCGCTGAGCTTCCGCTAAGACTGCCAATGCGGTATCCGGCTGTTTCTTACGGGTCAGATATTGGGCTTCAGCTATAAAGGCAAGGGCTTTTTTGCTGGACTTTGCCTGTTTGTACTGACTCTGAGCATCAGCATCTTTTCCGGCAATTTCAAATAAGGCGGCTAACTGCAACATAGCCTGCAAATTATCAGGAGCGTGCGACAGCAGTGTTTTGTATTCCTGTATTGCCAACTCACTTTTCCCAGTCATGACATAGTATGTCGCCAATCGCTGATATGCCGTGGCAAAGGCTGGTTCAACCTCTTTAGCCTTCTGGAGGTACTTGATGCCTTCAGGCTGCTTGTTCTGCAAAAACATGACCGTTGCCATACCACTGTACAATGGAGCATCAGCTTTTGAGTTGCTGAGGCCAGCCTTGAGAATATCAAAGGCTTTTTGGAGCTTTTTGGAGCGGATATAGGTTGAGGCCAACAGAAGACGGTTATTCAACTTGTCAGGAGCATTATGTACCGCTGCCAGGAACTCGGCTTCTCCCTCACCAGTCTTACCGATACTTAAGTAGTAGCCACCTTTCTTAATATGGGTTTCTGTGCTTTTGGGGTTGATTCGGATGGAGGTATTGAGTGCCTGCATACCTTCATCAAACATACCCTTCGCCATATAGGCGCTGCCCAGAAGACTGAACGCCTCGGCATCCTGCTCATTTTCCTTGGTTAGCTTCAACAGTTCAGAAATGGCATCATCAGTTCTCTTCTGCGCCATAAGTACCGTTGCGGTCATGAGCCGTGCCTGACGAGCACTCGGTGAGTTATCAAGAATTTTTCTGAAATGACTCAGGGCGTTTTCAAACTCACCACGACTATAGGACGACAAACCGAGATAATAATAGGTTTCAAGAGTTGGAGCTATCGAAACAGCCTTTTGCAATGATGCCCCAGCCTCAGCATACTGGCGACGGTTATACTGAACCAACCCCTTTAAACGGTACCCGTCAGAACGTTTGGGAAAATCCTTGATCATGCCGTCTGCCAGCGCATCTGCCTTATCAAGGTTTCGTTGCTGCAAGTAAATCAAGCCGGAGCGGTACACTGCATTTGTTTCTGAAGGTTTTATCTGTACGATTTTAGTATAGGTTGCCAACGCCTCGGCACTGTTGCCTTCAAATTGGCTCAGTGCAGCCAGCATGTACCAGGCCTTCATATTCTTTGCGTCAAGTTTTATAATGCCTTCAAGTGTTTCCTTGGCCTTCTGGTTCTGCTTCTGTGCAACATATACCTTGGCAAGTTCCAGCTTGAACGTATGGTTGCTGGCATCTGCCTGTATGGCACTCAAGAGGTAACGTTCAGCCTCTGGGTACATCTGACGGACAGCGCTGGCAATTCCCAACACCTCAAGGCTCGTTGCATCTCCTGGATGCTTTGCCAGATATGCTTCAGCCAGTTTAAAAGCTTCATCAACACGATTGGTGGCAGTATAAATTCTGGCTAATTCAAGATTAACCTCTTCTTTTTGCGGACTTTGGGCTAGGACCTTCAGGAATTCCTTCTCAGCAACCTCATTTTTCCCTTGGGCGGAGAAGGCCTTAGCAAGCTGAAAACGTGCATCTGTGTAATTCTGGTCTTTCTCCAGTGCGCTTTTAAAAAGAACGACTGCTGCACCAGGATCATTTCCCTTCATCTTCTCAAGCCCTTGAGCATACAGCTGCTCCTTGGACTTGCCACATCCTGCTAATGCAGCCACGACACACAGAGCAATTAATAGACGTGCAAGCACAGTTGCCTCCCGGTATAAAAAATAATCATCTGTAACCTGTGTATGTATTGTTCAATGCCACGTTTCATAAATCTTTCTTTACCTACTGCAAAGAAGCTACCACATCATGTCCGCTTTTCAAGTGACCACGACATTTTTTGTAAAATTTTTTTAAAAATGATCATACATGCTGTCCCGACGCTAACACTGCAGGATAACATCACCTGAAGCAGCATCCATAGTTGCCCCAGAGGCGAATGGATGCCCATTTAGAGGTCAAACACGAAAGGCCATCAAACGTGATGGCCTTTTCTAATAATGAGCGCCAAGATCAAACTGTAAAATAATCTGACACTGTGTAAAATTTTATGCGTTTGCCCCAAACCACCTACAATGCACTAGATCACGCGAGCCAACAGGACTGGAAAAATAGTTTCCCTGCATCTCATCACACATATGATCACGCAAAAACAGCAGTTGCTCCTCCCGTTCAACGCCTTCTGCAACTACTGACATTTTAAGACTGCGTCCCACCGATATAATTGCCTCTGTAATGTCAGCATCCTCTGATCTTGAATGCACATTTCGTATAAAAGAACTGTCTATTTTCAAGCGATTGATCGGGAAACGCCTAAGATGTGAAAGCGACGAATAACCTGTCCCAAAATCATCAATGGTCAGCTGGATTCCCTGCCATTTAAGTTCTTGCAAAACAGAAATGGAAGCTTCGACATTATCAAGAAGGGTGTGTTCCTGAATTTCTAGTTCAAGACTGTGGGGTGGCAAACCGGCAACAACCAGTGATCTGGCAACCATCTCAGACAATTCAGGATGCCGGAACTGTCGAGTTGACAAATTTACCGATACGGGTACTCCACCACGCCCATAGGATTGCCACATTGCTGCCTGGGCACATGCTGCTTTCAGAACCCACTCCCCCAACGGAATGATCAAGCCGGTCTCTTCAGCCAGAGGTATAAAGCGACCGGGCATCAAAACACCATATTCAGGATGATTCCAACGGACAAATGCCTCAAGGCTGGTTAGGTATCTGTTTTTGATATTAAATTGCGGCTGGTACTGCAAAAACAGTTCATTCTGCTCTATTGCCTTCTTGAGAGCAGCCTCCATCGTAGAGCGTTCTCGCATTCTGTCGTTCAGTTCATGACTGAAAAATGTAAATTTACCCCGCCCGCTTTCTTTGGCCAGATACATCGCCATATCAGCATGCTTCAGCAACGTGTCAGCATCACGCCCATCATCGGGGAAAAGCGCTATACCGATACTGGTACCGATAGAGAGATCCCTTCCGGCAACCTGAAACGGATGCGTTATTGTACTTATTATTTTAGATGCAACCCGTGCCGCCTGCCTGCTGCCTTCTATTGAGCTGAGAATAACGACAAACTCGTCTCCTCCCTGACGCGCAACTGTGTCAGCACCACGAATATTCTCTTTCAGGCGATAGGCTACCTGCTTCAGTAATTCATCTCCGGCTGCATGCCCCAAGCTGTCATTAATAGACTTGAACCGGTCAAGATCAAGAAACAGTACAGCAAACTTTTTGTCATTCCGGTTTGTCTGAGAAAGGATCTGGTGCAGACGGTCCTGAAGCAAAACCCTGTTGGGGAGACCGGTTAAACTGTCATAGTAGGCAAGCTGATGAATGCTATACTCTGCTTCTTTTTGCTCGGTAATGTCACGCCCGATACAAATGTAGCCACTCGCTGTATCTTCCTGATCAGCAAGTGCTTTCAGGGACCAACCATAGCAACGAGCCCCCTGCGCAGTTTGCAGTATTATCTCTTCATAGCAGGCCTGCTGACGGCAATTTTTCTGGTGAAGCCTTTCCAGAAACTCTGCCTGTTTATCACCCGCCACAAATCTAAAAAAGGATTGTCCTGAAACGTCAGACTCTGTAACACCAAACATCTTGGAAAAGGAAGGGCTTGCAAATTGAATAATCCCGTGCAGGTCAATCTTGAGTACCAGGTCGCTTTGATGCTCAAGCAACATTCTATAGCGCGCTTCACTCATTCGAAGCGCCTGTTCAACTGCTTTGTGCTTGCTGATATCATACAGTGCAACGATTACCCCTGGAAAACCGGGGCGTGATAGACGACGCAACTCAATCTGCAAAGTCTGGTTTTCGCCGTTTTGACATTCACGGCTGACCTCGCTGCTCCGCTCGCCTGAGTTACTCATCAACAGCATTGTTATCTGGCTACAGAGCCAAGGGGGAATCTGAGATGACGTTGAAGTCCAGCCTAATAGATTTCGTGCAGCACTGTTAACGTTGGCTGCTTCAGGGTTTACATCATAAAAAAAGAGGAGCGGAACCGGTACATCTTCCAGGACATCGCCTATCAGTGGACCAAGACATGAAGTGCTTAACAGTGTAACTAACTGCTGCAAATGGTCCACATTTTTCTCAAATCGGCCTGCTACGGATCCAGAGGAGCAGGCCTGGCCTTCTTCCTCACTCCCCTCACACAGCAATTCGCTTGCCTTGTTATAAGACCCATTATTAAAAAACTCACCCACAACACGCCTCTTTATTTTCCGCAATCAGGCAATTTGGAGTTTTGCTAGCAGATGCTGTCGATCATGCGGTAAGTCTCGCTCATTATCCCATTAAAGTCATCACATTGACGATAAATGTAATTTCTTAGAGCAACAAACGAATTCACATCAATACTGCTGATCTGAACTCCAATACCACCACCTTCATCAAGCCTGACTACCCGCGCATTGGCGTTGATCACCTGAGGCTGCTGATCAAAAAGAGTGACCCGTAAAGGCTGATGCAATGGGATTGATTTTGAACTGCGCATATAGAAACCCTGCAGGCTGACATTCTCGGTAACGCCTTGAATGGTTTGCCCACCAAAACTGACTGTAGCATGGGTTGCAACCTTAATCCGTGTAAAGCACCGAGCGCCCATTTTCCCCCCGTTGACTAACTTTTTTTACAGTGAAATGAACTTAGACACTCTTATGCAAGTCTGGTACCGTTCCCAACAAATAGTTACCAAAGATCCCATCTCATATAACAGACAACATAACCTGCTAAAATTATATTAGTTATTGAGTGTGACACAATACACAAGGCAAGACTTCTGGTTTTATACAAGAGAAGATTGTAAGCCAGTCCGGCAGCTATTCCGGCTAGTATCAGATGATGTTCAAAACCAAAAAGAATTATTGTAATCAGGAAGGATGAAAGCGTGTAGGTACCAAGCGGTACACTCTCAAAATCTACATCAACAAGGTACCGTAATAGAAATGATCGCCAAAACAGCTCTTCCATTATCGGCACAATGAAGGAAGCCCCAACAATCCTCACGATAACCAAAGGAAGCTGAACTGCTGACGGCAGTTGCAACGGGTTGTATCCCGGAGCCTTGGGTACTCCAGAAAATACAAAGTCGCTTAATCCTATCCATACAACGAAGACCAGAATGCCAGACAGCAGCGCAAGCAGCAACATCGGTACATTGCGCACATCTGCCCATTTCAGCTCGACATACTGTTTTCTGTAGTAGACCAGCAGACCAACGACCAGAAATATACGCACTGGGTAGGTGTAAAGAAAAATGTCTGGAGACAGCGCCACCCAACCTCGGCCAGCGATAAAACGTAGTAACTCCTCCCCCCCAATACATGCCATGAAAGCGGCAAACGGCAAAACTCTGCTCAATAGGTTGCTCTTCATAGTTGATCGCAGTACCGGCGCCCCCCTGTCAGACAGTTTACATAACAAAGAGTGTCATGTTTCTTTACACTCATCATATCGACAGGATCAGAATCATGCCCTGTCAAGCAAGCCGGTACAGAGAATTCAAGTTATATGCCAACGAACATAAATTTCGTATTATCCTAAACAGGATATTACACAAATAAGATCAGACATATAGCCAACTTATCACGGCATGTCATGCAAGCTTACTGTGTACATAGTCAATCACACTCTGGATCGTTGTAAGCGACATAAGATCCTGGTCATTAACCGTAATGCCAAATTCCTCTTCCGTTGAAATAATTATTTCCATGATATTGATTGAGGCGATGTCAAGCTCATCAAGCACCATATCAGGCGTAAGATGCTGCTCTGATTCACAGTATCTGGCTATAATAGCCATAACTTTTTGTTCTACCGTTTCCATAAAATCCTCCTTCCAAGTAGTTTTATGTAACTTTTCATAATCATACCAGACCCCGTATAGTTGGCAACCTGCAGAACACTTGAATTATGTTATTGTTGTAGTATAAGTACCTACAACCAAAGGTCATGTTTGGAGATTTTGACATGAAGAGAACTACGGTTGCCACTATACAGTATATTGAGGCTATGCTAGCCGGTTTACTTGTACGTCTCTTTTTAAGACCATCCTCCATTAACACACATAACATTACTCTATCCCTTGATCTGGCAACGAAACATGACTGCAGTATAGTCATTATTGCGAACCATATTAACGCCTATGATCCTATCTATCTGTCAACAGCACTCTGCTCCAAAGCGGGAAAATCGCTATACCCGGTCTGGCTGCCTGCCAAAAAACGCTTTTTTGATTCAACGCTAAAAAATCTGTTCATGCGCTTACATGGCTGTCTCCCCCTCGGGATCGGAAAAGATGAAGACAGCTTACGCTCAATGAAAGAAATTATTGAAAAAGTTAGAAGCGGCGACAACATTTGCGTCTTCCCTGAAGGTCAGGTCTCACATGACGGTATGCTTGGCAAAGACATGGGGTTCGTCACGTTTCTTGCAAGAAGAATCCATTTGGTTATACTGCCGATACATCTCTCCGGCATTGCCGGATTCAAAACAGACTGGAAGCAAATCCTTTGCCGTAAACGTCGACTTCAGATTTCTTTCGGTGAACCTATTCTGCTTGAAAAGGGAACTGACATTGAATGCATGTCACTGATTCTGTCGGCAAACAACAAATAACCCTATATTCAGGAGCACCGCATGGTTGACACCTACAGCAACATTGTTACCCATTATATCAATCCAGAAGACAAAGAAGGCCTGAATGAGGCGCTTAAGCTGCGATATTACGTCTACTGCGAAGAAAAACAGTTTATCGACAAACATGAAATAACCAACAACATGCAGATAGAAACCGATGAATACGACGAAAAAGAATCTTGGCACTTTGTCGTCGAAAACAATCTTGCTACCGGCATGGAACACGTTATCGGGACGGTCAGGCTGGTACACTTTTCAGAAGACAAAGGTTTCCCCACCGGTAAATTTCACCCGCCCCTGAACGACAAAATACGAAATTACGGCGTCAATGACCTGAACACCGTTGCTGAAATCTCACGGCTTTGTATCAACCCCTGCTTTAGAAAAAGACGTGATGACGGCATGTTCGGTGTTGGCTCATACGGTGATGACAAGGATATCCGCCGTAAATACCCCATCGTGCTTATTTCTCTGCTTCGGGAAATGTATCACTTCAGCAAAAAAATGCAGATCAAGTACTGGTTATCCAGCATGGAGGATACGCTCTACCGCTATCTGAAATGTATAGCATTGGAATTTGAACCGCTTGATGAAGACTATATTGAGTACTACGGCAAGGTAAAGTCGTACTTACTGGGTATTGAAGCAGCAGAAAAGAGCATGTCTCAGAAACAAGAGGATCTATACAGATTTTTCTGTTCCACAACGTAAAGGAGGCCAAAATGCCTGCTATTTTTGATTACGACCTTTTTACCACACGAAATGCAGGGTATGTTTCACCAGAAACCCAGAAAATAATCAGCAACAAGAAATTACTTATTGCCGGTTGCGGTATCGGCAGCAGTGTAGCGGTTTGTGCCGCCCGTATGGGGTTCCAGCATTTTATTCTGGTTGATGGCGATGTTGTTGACCCGCACAACTTAAACCGTCAGTTTTATGAGTTTGCAGACATTGGCAAGCCGAAGGTTTCAGGACTAAAGGACAAAATATTACGAATTAACCCTAATGCACACGTAGAAGCGATTAACGAGTATTTTACCGCACAGAACACTGACAATATTGTAAAAAAAGCTGACATTGTTTTTGATACGGTTGACTTTCTTGATCTTGAAGCAATTTTAAGCATTCATACCAGCTCAAAGAGACACAAGACCGAACTGTTCACGGCACTCTCAATTGGCTTTGGTGCCGGGGTGCTCTACTTCCCTGCCGGATCAGGTATGACTTTGGCGGATCTGCTGGAAAATGACGTTAAGCAGACAACGGCCGAGGGAAGTTCAGGCTATGTTTCGGTCTTTGGCAAAGTAATTGAACGGATAGGCGCCCATCTTGATACACAGGTGGTCGAGCAGATTGGCAAGGCCCTGACCATTATGGAAAACGGCAAGCCCTGTCCAGCCTCACAGGTTGCGGTAGGCAGCTTTACCGTTGCAGCCATGGCAGTCTCTATGATGCACGACATGTTGGAGGGCCGAAAAATCCCTACTGCACCTGAAATGGTCATTCACAGTTTCAGAAACCACCAGACCAAACTGGTAAACATTGCAGGATAGCCCTTCCAGTAGCAACACCACTCCTACTCCTTATGCGATAACTATCTGAAACACACAAACAACAAGAGCGATGCCTTTCGGCATCGCTCTTGTTGTTTTATCTACTGAAACAGATACGTTACATTAAGCTTCTTTTCTTGCACGACGTCTGCCATACAGGCCCAATCCCAAAACACCGGCACCAAGCAGCATCATTGTACTAGGCTCAGGAACAGCAGCACCGGAAACAGGGTCATTGATTTGTTGATCCCAGCCGTTAGCGCCAGCGCCTCTATATGGCCCGACAGTAAATTGGAAAAACAAATCTTTATCATTTTCCTGGCTATCCGAATCAAAAGCGCTGGCGTAAGTACCACCTTTATTCAGATCAATATCACCATAACCTGATCCCTTACCGTTAGCTGGAGATTGAGCAGCAGTTACATCCTGAACTATTGTTGGATTGAACTGTGATGATGGCAAAATACCTGAAGCAAAATCTCCAGCAAAAAGCAGGGTACCATTCGTAATGCCGGTAAACTGATCCAGTGCAGTACGTCCGGTATTGCTGAGGGTCGCAAAGTTTATCGCTGTAGACGTAGCGTAGAGGGCAAAATGGCCGCCAGTCTGCTCAATTGTATAGCCAAATGTAGATGCATTGTTTAGATAAGCGGTTGCCTCTTGCAGACCATAAATAATGCCATAAACATAATCACCGGTAGATGCCGACCAGATATTGTTCCAGCCATCGGTAACGGCAGAAAGACTAAAGACTCCCCATGTTTCACTCGGCATATAGGAGTTATCAAGTGACTCCGTCACACCTGCCAGTTTAAACTCCACTGGTCCCTGATAACCGTTTAACGAAAAGGCGTCAGCTTGGGCAGCACCTAATGCCGCGGTCATTGCTACTGCTGCAAGAATCTTTTTCATGTGTTCACTCCTTTTTCCCTTGGTTGGCATTTAGTTTTTTACTTAAGTTCTGGAATTGGGGATTGGTAGTACAAACTTGCACAAAACCAATTCACATTGCATGCCAAAACCACAACTACCTTATTTTATGATGTTTTTTAAAGCAAAAAGACAATACTAGATTTAAACCGTAAAAATTATCGACACTTCATCAAGTGCCATTTTGCCGCAGAATCGCACTTGGCTCAATGTCCATAGGCATTCTGAACATGTTTGAAGACCCAAAGTTGGTGTAAGCTTTTAAAAATAGAACTTACAAATAGGAGGGAAAAACTTGGAAAACCAGGCAGATCTTGTAAAATCAGTGTGTTGCGATGCTTAACCGGCTATAGGAAATACCGCAATCCAGAAGATATGGTTCCACCTCTTTTGCTGGAAGCGGATAGCTGAAGAAGTATCCCTGCATGTCAGTACACCCCTGGGCATGCAGCGCATTCATCTGAAAATCGGTCTCAATGCCTTCCGCAATCAGTTGCAGGCCAAAGCCCTGCGCAATACCGATTATTGCAGGGATAATGGGAGACATACGGTGTTTATCAGAAATATCACACACAAAAGATTTGTCTATCTTGATGGCATTAACCGGCAGATGTTTTAGGTAATTGAGAGAAGAATAACAGGTACCGAAATCATCAATGGATATATGAACCCCCAACGCCCGTAGGGCTTTCAATTTATCCAGTATCTCAACCGAATCGCGGAGCAGTGCATTTTCTGTTATTTCAAGCTCAAGGCTGCCGGGTGGCAGGCTATTTTTTTCAAGATGACGAACTATCTGCTCAACAAAATCAGGGCGATCAAACTCATGAGGAGTAATATTCACCGCCATTTTCAGGGTAGTGAGACCCTTTGAGCGCCATTCAGCAAGCTGACTGCAGGCCTTATCCAGCACCCAGTCCGTGATAGCACCGATCACACCCGACTCTTCAGCAATACTGATAAATTCACCCGGATACAATAGACCACGGACCGGATGACGCCAGCGCACCAATGCCTCAACACCGACAACCTGCATCAGTGACACCGAAACCTGCGGCTGGAAGTAAAGCTCAAGTTCTGACTCTGCAAGTGCTTTGCGCAACTGATTTTCAAAGACAATTCTGTTCTGGCAAGATGTACTCATGTCAGGAGTGTAAAATTTTACATCATTCTTCCCTTCTGACTTTACACTATACATGGCAATGTCGGCATGCTTCAGGAGCAGATCGACCGTCTCACCATCATGGGGATAAATAGCAACGCCGATACTCGCGGTTATCCGGCATTCCTGCCCCCCCACCAGAAAAGTAGGCTCCAGCGATTTCAACATTTTTGAGGCGATGATGGTGGCATCTTCGGAGTAATACAGATCAGGAAGTAATGCCACAAACTCGTCTCCACCTTTACGGGCGACGGTATCCCCTGACCGGATACAAGAACTGAGACGCTGTGCAATCGAAATCAGTAGCTGATCACCTTCTGCGTGACCATAGGTATCGTTCACCAGCTTAAAGCGGTCCACATCTATGAATATGACCGCAATATGCACACCTCGACGCTTCGAGTTGGCAATGGCAACCTCAAGTCGGTCCTTTAACAGGCGTTGATTTGGCAGCCGTGTCAACTGATCATAGTAGGCATGGAAGGCAATGGTTTCCTCTGCCAGTTTTCTTTCGGTAATATCGCGCGCAACACCATAGGTTCCCATATAGGCAATCAGATCTTTTGGCGGGGCAGGCACAGCGTCTTCATAGATCCCCATTGCACTAAGCATGGCAACCACATGTTGGCCGGAAACCGTTCTAAAGCCCTTGTCCTTGCATTTAAGTCTGATCTCAACGTTAGTAGTAACCCGATGGTCTCTCCTGCGTTCATTAAACGCAAAATGAGCCTTGGCAATATCGTCTTCATGTACAATGGAGTGATACGGTTTCCCCAGCAACTCTTCCCGCATGTAGCCGAGCATTGATTCAAAACGGCTATTCACCAGCGTGAAGCAGCCAAAAGGATCGAGCGTATACACCAGATCAGGAGAATGCTCCACCAGAAAACGGTGCAGCCGTTCCGACTGTTCAAGTCGCATAGCCATCAAGGCGTGACTTTGTTCAAGACGTTTTTGTGAGAGGGCCTGCCTGACTTTCAGCTTGATCTGAACTGCATCATACGGTTTTCTGACAAAGTCCTTCGCACCTGTACGTAATGCAAGTATTGCCGAATCAATATTCTGGTCCGCGCTGACAAAGATGACGCTGGTTCCCTGACGGTGCTCTGCAATCCACTGCATAATTTCAAGCCCGGAGATATCAGGCAGGTTAATATCCAGCAGGACCAGATCAATATCAAGGGACTGCAGCAGACGAATAGCGGTTGCTCCGTTTTCAGCTTCGTAAAGGTCCTGTATATCTTCCTGCAACAGTTCTTTCAGGCTTGTTCGCATTCTGGGTTCGTCTTCAACAATGAGAACCCCCTGAGGCTGAAATGACGGTAGCACGGTATTGAAACCTGCGTTAAGCTGACTGCTCATAGCCCCCCCTGACGGACTGGCAGAGTGATGGTAAAAGTTGTGCCATGCCCGGGCTTACTGTGACAGATTATCTGCCCGTCAAGCTGCTTGACCAGATCAGCAACAATTGAAAGCCCCATTCCGGCATGCCCCTGCCGTCTCTGATAATCAAGCGGGACAAATAGACTCGCCAGCACATCGGCCGGCAGACCGGGACCGTTGTCGCTCAGGACTATTTCAACACTGGCTGCACCTTCCCGCATATACACGGTTCTGGTTGCTATTGTCAGCGCCCCACCTTCTGGAAGCGCCTCAGCCGCATTGTTCCAGAGGTTGAAAAAAATCTGTTTCAGTTTGTCACGGTCGGCTGGCAACGCCGGAATATCGCTGTCCAGCTCAAGCTGAACCGTAATGCCACGGGATTCAAAAAGCGATTCCCGATACAACACCAGCATGGTTTCCACAAGATAGTTGATATGCAACAACTGACGTTCCTGCAGCGCTTCTGAAAATATGGTCAAACTGCTGAGTATCTGCGTAATTCGATCAATTTCTTCTTTCATGACATCCAGTTCCTGCAGTACCGGAATATCAGCAGGCAGGCGCTGGGTCACGATAGTTAAATAATTTTTGATGATGCCAAGGGGATTGGCTGCTTCGTGGGCAATTTTACGGGCATGCTGGACAAACTTCTGGCGTTGATGCTGTTCAGTAGAGATGGTTTTTCTGTTCAGTTTATGCCAGGCATCAATACCAGAAGCCGCAGCACGCGCAAAGCTGAGCATCCAGGGGATTCTCTTAAGCAACCGTTCTGCATGCAATGCCGACACACCGCATACCATAACGCCTATGGATCTGTTTCCTACAAGCAACGGCACATATACCAGACCTTCCGTGCCAAGAATTCTGGCAATCTGGACATCAACCAACGAGACGACTCTGGGGGCTTCGTTGTTGAGGGTAAAAGACACCGTACCTTCAATAAAGGTAGCTGTCGCCAGACTGTTACCTGAATCAACGGGTATCCTGATCCGTTGCAGCAACTGGGGCTGGTAATCGCTGATCAAACCACTAAGGGCCTGTTCATCGGGGTTAAGCGTTAAAAAAGCCACACTCCCCACGCCAAATAGAATTCTGGCAGATTCCTGAGCCGCCAGGTACAGTTCGGACTCACTTTGTACCGCAGCCATATCCTGTTGCAGCGGCTTCATCAACGCCATCCCCCAGACAACCTCTTCGGCAGGGTTCGGTGTCTTTTCCTGTTCGGCAAGTCGGGGTATATCTTCGGCAGCAGTCGCCCTAATTGGCATTGGCAACATCCTGCTTTCAGACGTGCTGTGTATACCAAGAGCCTGAGCAAGCAGCGTGACGTTCTTTGTTGCCTGTTGGTACATTTCAGCAGCACGATCAAAGTTGATACCGAACAGCGACTCTGACATCTCAAAATCAGGCGGCACCACAATCTGTTGTTCCTGCTGGTAAAGACGGGCATGCTGGCAGATGAGATGTGCCGTCCAGACAATCTGGCTCAGAGGGTCGGCAAACCGAATATCTTCAGCACTGGCATGATGAAAAAGAATGGCGTCCGCCAGGAATGAATCGGTCAGTTCCCATCGATCCACCATCCAGGCACCGATAACCGTATGGTCTGTGCCGAGACGCTGCCCCTCAAACACGCGCAACATATTCTCATCACTGCTGGAAGCCAGAATATTGCCATAACGGTCGTCAAGCGCCCCCAGCAGCAAGAGTTGGCCTATATCATGAAGCAGACCGGCAAGGTACGCTTCTTCGCAGTCACGATAATGCTGCTGTGCAGCCAAAACGCGGGAGATGTCAGCAACCTGGAGGACATGCATCCAGAAGCTGTTTAAATCATAACGGGAGGTAACAGATGTAGGAGTAAAAACTTTTTGGATAATCAGACATGAAGCAAGGGTTCGGGAGAGACGTGTGCCCAGAGTAACCAGACACTGAACGAGAGAAGTTGTTGACTTGCCTCGACGGAAGGCAACCGAGTTCGCGACAGTCAACACCCGCGCTGCAAGCGCCGGATCTTGCCCTACCAGCTCTGCCAGTTCATTTACAGAAACAGAGTCATCTTCAGTAAGGGCAATGAAGCGAAGCAATATCTGGGGGATAGCCGGTAACTGCGCCGTTTCCAGAGAGTCGCGTATACCCTGAGGGACCTGAACCACAGCCTTCCCTCCACCAGCCTTTGATAAATACCGGCGCACCATAATTCAAACAAAAAGTCAAGTCCAGAATAAATTGTGTAAGAGAACAATCTTCATACAGCAGAACACAATGTAAAATAGTTTTACACAACAACTATACATAACAACACAGACCTGTTGATATCTTGAAATATCACTATCATTCAGACAAGATACAAAACATTTACACCTTTGGCACAGTTGCTGCTAAACAAATTTCATACATTTTTCATTCAATTTATATTCACTTACTCAAATACGACGTACAGGAGATTGCACATGAAAATATTCACCAAATCATCCTTAACAGCGCTAACCCTATTCCTGACTGCCGGCAGTGCCTGGGCCTATCCTGTAGCAGTAGGTGACACAGTCAAGATGTACAACAACGACACTATGGCCCAGTATGAAGGGCACTACCAAGCTGATAATGTTAATGATGCAGCTGGCAAATTCGGGGTATTCTGCGTTGAGTTAAATGAATATTTTACACCTGGTGTAAGCTACAAAGTAGCCAGCATTTCAAATGGAGCTAACAAGGGCGGGTTATACGGTAAGACAAGTACAAATTTTGACCCCATTAGCAAAGAAACCCAGTGGCTGTACCATCACTTTCTTTTGAAAGACATTCAGAGTGTTACCGGCATAACAGAGAACGATTATCAGCTTCAGCTTGCATTCTGGTTTCTGGAGAACGAACTTGACAATAGAGTTTCTCAAAATTCTACTTACTTCGATGCTTATTATGGCAATATAGGCGTCACCACAGAGGCTGAAAAATATGTTGCAGCCGCCCAGTTAGCTGTTAGCAGAGGGGCGTTTCTGGGAGATGTCAAAGTAATGAACTTAGTGGATGCCAATGGCGGATATGCTCAATCACAATTAATCGGTCAGCCTGTTCCAGAACCATCCACCATGCTTTTGGTTGGTGCTGGCCTTATTGGGCTTGGTTTTGCTCGCCGCAAAGCACAGAACAAAAGATAGCAACATTTATCACTTAGCTGGGGCTGTTTTAAGACAGCAAAACTGTCTCTGAATAGCCCCAGCCATTTTAGGACAACCTCAAAGCAGCAGCCCCGCAGACCACAGACCAACATAGCACCAAAGTACTGGGAAACCGCAGGGGAGCCCTACCTACAAGATTGTGTTCTTAAAATGGTGCTATAAATAACAGTGCCAAATGGGCAGTTACAACCAGATGCAAGTGACTACAACCTGTTACGAAAAGGTGACGACTAATCCACAAAAAATGTGGATAACTCTGTTGAAGCAGGTGGATAACTTTGAAAAGTACCATGTAAATACTGACGTTTTTTCGGTTTGCACAGCGGATAATCACTACACATAACCACTTGAAATAACATGTCAATATTTATTTTTGCCATAAAATCACCATACTCTTCAAATGCCGTCCACACCTGAATGCTAAAAATTAGGCAATTTTCAAAAATGGCCCTATTCACTGCCATTTTCAAAGTTGATCTTCCCGCAGCAACCAACTTCACCAACTTATACGACGTAAAATGATTCAACACGCCGTACACAGCGGCAGCCCTGCCCTATTTATCTGATAATCTACAAGGGTTGTTGCGCAACAGATTGAACATGAACAAGCACTAAAAACGACAAAACGGCTTACCGGTTAAACCGATAAGCCGTTGTTTTTATTGGTCGGAGCGAAACGATTCGAACGTTCGAACCCCTGCTCCCAAGTAAAGGCTTTTAGTGGTTTCACGACTTTTCACCACACCCCTTAGCATACAAAATTTACCATATAATATCGTTGACTTAATCTCATTCGCCCTGTCATAATGTCCTCACAACATTTCACTATTTTTCGCCTCTAGCCAGCTCCAAAAGTACTATAAAGGTACTATAGATTCACCAACAGTTTTAAGGTGACTTACATGAAAATTAAATTCGATGACCCCACTGTCAGAAACTTGAAACCAGGAAAATCCCCATACTATGACTGCCTAGCTATCGGTGAACCTGGATTTGGTTTGCGAGTGTTCCCAACTGGAGGAAAGTCCTTCTTTCACCAATACAAGATAGATGGTGAAAAGCACTTTATGACCTTTGGCAGCTATCCAGATATGTCACTCAAGCTGGCACGAGAACTATATCAGGCTAATACTGCAAAAATACGAGCCCTGCGTCGTGGTAGCGCTGATGGCATGAACCCTGCTGCTGAAAAGAAAAGAAAAAAAGAGCAGCGTGTTGCAGAAGAAGCTGCCCGATCCAGAGCCTTGTCTGTTGAAGAACTTTGCACAGACTATATTGAAAAGCACTCAAAGGCCTTCAAACGTTCATGGAAAGAAGATGAGCGAATTCTCCAGCGTGAAGTCGTTCCGCTTTGGGGCAAACGCAAGGCCCAGGACTTGGTCAAACGCGATGTCATTGTTCTGCTTGAGGGCATTATAGAGCGTGGCTCTCCAGGGATGGCAAACAACACCTTCAAGATCATTCGCAAGATGCTCAACTATGCTGTTGAAAAAGACATCCTACCCTATTCCTGCGCTACTGGAGTGAAACTACCAGCTCCGCTCAATTCGCGGGAAAGAGTGCTATCACAAGATGAAATCAAGCTATTTTGGAACAATCTTGAAAAAGCCTCTATGACTGATGATGTGAAGCTCGCCTTAAAACTCATTCTCCTTACCGCTCAACGCCCTGGTGAAGTAATTGGTATGCACACCAATGATATAGATAAGGATTGGTGGACTATCCCTGCAGACCGTCAGGAACAGGATGGAAAAGGCAGGGCCAAAAATAAAAAATCCCACAGGGTATATTTAACAGAAACCGTACAACACATTATTGCCGAGCAGGTTGAGCGTGTTATGTCTGCCAGAAACCTCCCACACGGATCTGATTATAAAGGCTACATCTTTCCCTCGAGGCACCAGAACAAGAATCAGTCCGTTGATCGCCATGCAGTATCTCGGGCAGTGGCACGTAATATTGCCTTTCCCCTCACCGACACCAAAGGGAGACCGCTCTATCAAAAAGATGGTCAACCTGCAACAGTCAACAAACTTGAGGTTGATGATTTTACACCCCATGATCTTCGTCGTACCGCTGCAACCTTTATGGCACAAGCCGGAGAGATGGACGAAGTGATTGATGCGGTACTCAACCACGCCAAGCAAGGAGTGATCAGAGTTTACAACCAATACCGGTATGACACTGAAAAGCAGAAAGCCCTAGAAACATGGGAACGAAAAATCTTGAGTATCATCACAGGAACCGAAAACAACGTCATCCCGATAAAACGGAAACGTGCATAAATCAAGCGGCATTGGACGCTAAATAGGGAGAATCAAGCGGTAACATAACCACAAAACAGGCATAAACATCCCAACACGACATTTTTTGTCATATCAATGTGGTACGGTGAATTATCAAACATCTCCAGTGTTTTATCATAGCATTTACCGGATATACGGACAAATAGGAGGCTCCAATGAATCCGCTCCCCCAAGTTTCCATCACACGTGATTACAAAAAATGGCTATCATCTCCAGTTACTGCCTATCGTGGTCCGCTAGATCAGATCAAAAAATTCATTCCAACATTCGAGCGCAGAACCTTTGGGCCTGCACTGTTACCTGCCCAAAACTTTGGTGAAGACGATCTGTTTTTAGAGCCTCTACCTGCCGGTTTTAACCGTAACTATGATGTCATCGTAAGGATGCCGTTAAATAATATCGAAGCAGAGATTCCGGTTGGTATTGTCTCCAAACAGTACTCGCTGATCCAGCATCAAACGTTGCTTCAAGAGGCTATCAAGGCAATGGAAATTGCCAAGATACCTCCTGATGAGGTCAGTGCAGAACTCGACATCACAGAATACGGCGAACGCATGCGGCTAGGGCTCATCTTTCCAAAGCAATTCAACATGAAGATGGCTGAAGGTGATGAAATGGGACTGAGGCTGGAATGTTTCAACTCAGTTGAAGGCAGCATGAAGTTCATGTCAGTCATCGGCTGGCTTAGATTCGTCTGTTCAAATGGTCTGATTGTTGGTGTTGCAGACTCATATTATAAAAGTCGGCACAATCAAGCCATGGAACTGAAAGATATTGTGACCGTTCTTAACGGTGGAATTGCCGCAACTACTAACGAACGAAAAATGTTTCATAAATGGCGTAACAGTCCTGTAAGTGAGAGCAAACTCAAAAAGTGGACTGACGAGCATCTTGCGAAAAAATGGGGAGTTAAGCCGGGGGATGCGGGGCTGTGACACACCCAGTCGCTGAGCAAGCTGTTTGCCGGACATGCCCAAGGCCTCACGAATGGCCCGTATCCACCCCTTTACCGGAACCTGCGTGTTGGCAGCTTTTAGGCTGGCCATGGTTTTATCAAGTTGCTGGCGAATTATCAGCTTGTGTCTGGCTTGCATACATAACCTCTTTGTTATAACTTTATGCATAGATAATAATACAAATATTATTTAATGCAAGTTGGTTTATAATATAAAGGTTATCTAGATGGTGCTTTAATTACGTTTTTATTACTGACAGTTTCAACTCGTACTTTACACTGCGCCCTTGCCCAATCCTCTGTAGCATACCAAGTTCATACGGATAATCCAGCTCCCGGAAGGCGGTGGCCCGGCTGCAGTGGTTCATGGAGTCGCTTCAGATTTGTATGCGAATGTTTGTAGCACAGGAGTTGCCAGCAGGCAAAGCACCTGATTGAAAAGTTTTGCAGGACATCCGTAACGACTTCTGTCAGCAATTGTAGGCATTCAGCTCATATCAGGTTAGGAAAAGTTAGGGGTTTACGTTTTTGAGTGAAATAGTCTCCATAGTTCGCCTTTTTTCTCCTGTATTACCTTATCAAACCATAACAAAGTTGAAGAAATGCAATCAAAAGCTAATCATCAGAGCGTTAATGATAGTGGTGGTTGTGCCCCGTTGTTCGTCTCTATTTTTCATGCGGCTATGGCTAGACTATATAGAGAGTGTCAAGGCGCCTTTGCCAGTAATTTTTTGTTTTCGTTTTTGGTTGCAAGCACGATACAGACATTTTTGTGAGCTGATAATTTAGGCCCCAAGTCCGAAGATTGACAAGGGGCCTAGACAGAGAATTTAATTCTTTTTACGGGCTGCGCGAGCTTTAGTGATATTGCTTATGTTACGTGGTGGCGGCTGCCAAGTACGCCAAGCCTTGCCAAGTGTATAATCAGCAGCACAACCACGTCCGTTTAAGATCCCACCTGGACAAACCAGCTCAATAAATCCTGTATCAATCAGCTCATGTATTGCCCGTGTGAATGTCGTCCTGCTGATTGAGAGTAGTTTGGTCCCCTCACTGACTGTGAACTGGAATACGGGTCTGCCGCCAAATTTTTCCTTGTATTTTCCAGCTCGACCTTGTTTTGCAATGCAGATAATCACAACGTCAGTAGCCGTTTTCGTCAGGCTACGCCATGCCGGTACGAGAACGTGGTCTGCGATGAAAACTTGCGCAAACCAGTTTTCTAATTTTGGAACGCCTTTGCTGCTGCGCCCATCGGGTCGCATTGCAGCGTGTTTTGCTAGCTTATAGGGAGACATGGTTTGCCTCCTTTGATTTGCGGAGCCTGCCACGCTTAGCTCCTGGTGCGACAGATACAGGCTCATACTGCTTTTTTGCCAGTTCCTCTAGCCAGATATCAACAGCGTCCTCATTCCATACCACTGAATTTGGCCCAATATTAATAGGTTTGGGGAACCCACGATCGCGCATGTCGCGGTGAATCGAGGCTCTGGACCTTCCGCCGAGCTTTAAAGACAGTGCCGGAAATTTTAAATAACGTTTAGCCATGTTGGCCTCCATGTGTTGTGAGAAATCAGCGGTGCGCACACTGTTTCTTCGCTTTTCGCATGGAGGCTTTGGAAGTTTCGGGAACTTCCATTGGCAGTTCTTGGAAACTTCAGGGACTTTTTACTCAGATGACGGTTTCTTTTCTCCTGGTTTTTTCTTTGGAAATAATGCTACTTACAGCATCGCCTGAGTAATGGTTCCAAGCAGGATCACCTTCTTTTTTCTTCTCTTTGGGGTGGTTCAGGTAGACACCTTCCTGTGTGCCTTTCTCCTTCACCTCTTTGAAAAAATAGGCATAGGATTCTCCATCCTTGAGTGTGACTTCTTGTGGGAGTTTTATCTGCTGCTTGAGGAATGTATAAAAGCCTGCCTTATTTCCATTCTGGTTGCCGTCAAGATACGCCTCTACTGCAAGCTGGATAGCTGACTTGCCTTTTGCTCTTCGTTCTTCTTGGGTGATTATATGCCTCTTTTGCCTCGTCTCTGATTTGGTATCAGAGGTATTCATGCCATGGCCAAACCCTTCAAACACAATGCCCACAAGTTCAGGCGGAATATAGGCGGTGTCGTTTGTCTGCCTTGCTTCTCTGTCTTCATCTCCTGTAAGCCGCTCGAAATTTCTGGATTGATCTACAAATATGATCCGCTCTGGTGACATGGCACGTCGATATACAGCGTCAAATTCACTTCGTCGGACAAATGCCACAGGGAGCAGCTTTAAGGCTGCTGTACGCCATTCATCAAAATGTCTATTGGTTTTGTCGTAACGTTCTGACAAGGATTGTATTGAATTTACAACGGATTCCCATTCTGTCCGCTTAATCGCCGTAACTTTCCCATGTTGCCAGTGATAGGCTGTTAGTTTGTCCTCCGTATCCATCCGGCGATTCCAGTCAATACCCTGTTTGTGAGCAAAAAAGAGTGCTGCAGTTTCAGGGCCTAATTTGCCGTTGGTATAAAATTCAATGAACCTGATTGGGATATTTTCCTGCAGGTTAAATTCTACGGTGGATTGTTTAACGCTTTGTTTTTCTGGTGGTATTGGTGTTGTGTGATTGGCGGGAAGTTTAATGCCTTCACTAGCAGCGTACTCCATAAGCATTTTGTCCGTTATGCGAATGTCAGAAAGAAGAACACTGGCAGGCGTATCCACCAGGTAGTGAATCCCATTCTGGGACAGAATAATGAACTCACCGACTTTGCTCCTGATGCGTGATTTCGTTTCGCTGGCATCTGATGCCGTCATGGCGCACCAACGATTATGTATGCCGTCAAACTCTTTCCATCCGCTCATTATCCAACCAACAGCCATATCAATTGAAAATTCGGCTAGATAATCGGCAAAAACAGCCTTTTTTCTGTAAAGCTGGATGTAGCCAGACTCCTTAGCCTCTTCCATATTAAAGTAGTCAGGGAAAAGGGTGAGCTCGAAGAGACCCTGTATATGTGCAGAATCGTAGCCAAAACTACGTGTACGGCCATTGCCAATATCAAACGTAACGTGTTTTGGGGAGTATTCTATGCCTGGAGGGATTTGTTGTCCGTCAATCTTGATGATTCTGAATGATCTGGGCTGAGGAAAGAATACACAGGGTTTCAGAATTGGATCTGGTTTGCCTGAAAACAGAATTCTGTTGCGAAAATAGTCAACACGCGGGTTAGTAGGGTTTAGGCGTTCTGCAGCTTCTTGAATTGTATAACCGAGCACTGGTATGACCAGCTATTTCTGATCAGCCATGATGTTGCTTTTACCGAGATAACCGACCAGATGCTGCAGGTGGGTTGTTAATATATAAACATCAGTATGATCAAGGCTTTGACAGCCAGTTATCTTGTGAACGTTAGGTATAGGGACTCAACGCAATGGCAAGAAGAGGCAGGGGTAGTTGGCAAAAAAAAGATAGTTGGGAAGAGGTGGCTGCTCGAATTGCTGTTGGGATAATGATTCTTATGGCAATAGCTCTCCCTCTCAAGAAGATATTGGCTTTCACGACTGAAGTGATTATTCCGGTTATCATCATCGGGGCCATAGGCTATGTCTTGTACGTAATCTATCGTGATATGGGCAAAGAAAAGTCGAAGGTTCCGGCACCCGCCACAAAGGGTATGCCTGTTAGAAACAAGGTCATCAAATTTGATCAGGCCGTAACACCAGACAACTATGAGGGAGTTGGAAGCTTAAAGAGTGACACTGAGAACATCTCAGCCTCTCCGATAGCTTCTGAGATGAAACTGACTCGTGATGTCTTGTATGAAATGGATTGGAAGCTGTTTGAGACGCTTTGCACAGAGGCAATCAAAGAGCAAGGCCTACATGCAAAGGAAACAAGCTTCGGTGCTGACGGTGGCGTTGATATTGTGGTGTATAGCAAGAACAGCGAAGAGCCTGCTGGAATCGTGCAATGCAAATCAGGTTTCGAGCGAGAGGTTGATGTAAAGGTCGTGCGTGAGCTTGCTGGGGTCATGGCAATCAAGAAGTACAAAAACGGAATGATTATTTCATCAGGTGATTTTACTCAGCCCGCAAAGGCAGAAGCCGGTGAAGCAGGAATTAGGTTGGTTTCAGGGCAGCTGCTTATTGACGCAATCAACAAGATGAGCCCCGAAAAGTCAAAGCGTTTGGCAGACATGGTTTATATGTCAGACTACACAACGCAGACCTGTCCCAAATGCGGCGTCAAGATGGTGAAGAGGAATGAGAAAAAGGAGAGACCTTTCTGGGGATGCCCAAGGTACCCAAGGTGCGTCGGTAAAATAAGTATCAAGCAGAGATGACTCAATGAACAGTAATAATAATGTCGTATCAATTCTGCTGTCTGGATTAGTGGCTGTTGCCATAATAATCGGCGTCAGAATGCTTATTGGTTTTGAGTACAATCCATCGAGATGGGTGTTCGGTGAAATAGGCTCTCGGGCAGCTACAAGCCCCCCTCCGCCTAACCTCCCAAGCTATCCTCAGTTGCCCCAGCAATTAGCCGAGAAGCAACCTCAACCAGTCATTGAACATATCGGAGAAAAGCCGAAGCTTGCCCCAGGAAGCTTGTATCAGTACAAGGACAAAGACGGAATTGTAAGTTTTACCGATAATCCGGCGAGCATTCCTAAGGGAACGGAAGCCCAGGCAAGAAATTGGAACGGAACACTTACAGGGCCAAAGATCGAAGTGAAGCAGGGAGTGTCACGAGAGACCCAGATTGTTGTCAAAGATGATCAAGTGTTTGTACCGGTGAAAATTTCAAGTAATGGGCGAGAAAACAACCTCTGGTTACTTCTAGACACGGGGGCTACAGGGATCACTGTCTACAATAATGCAGTTGATGGCTTCTACATGGCAAATGTGAGAAGGGGTGTTTCAACGCTTGCAGACGGGAGAAGGATAAATAACGTCACAGGCACTGTTGAGTCTGTATCTGTTGGGCCTGCAATCGTAAGAAATGCTGACATAACGATATTGCCGCAAGCGGGCTCACAGAACCATCAAGGGCTTTTGGGAATGCGATTTTTGAAAAACTTTCACTACACTCTGGATATGGGACGACAGATCATAAGGTGGAATTGACTTGAATTGGCAAGCAGAATTGACACCAGATTGCTAAACGATTTCGATCATAAAAAGATATAATGTCAAAATACGTTTACGTCAGCGGCGTCTTGCTTCTTATTTTTTATGCGGAAGCAAAATCAAAAGTACTATAAAGGTACTATAGATTTCAAAAAATAAAAAAACGGCTTACCGATTAACTCGATAAGCCGTTGTTTTTATTGGTCGGAGCGAAACGATTCGAACGTTCGACCCCCTGCTCCCAAGGCAGGTGCGCTACCAGGCTGCGCTACGCTCCGAAAAGAAAAATTATATAGCACAGCAACCTAATTAATAGCAAGCAGAAAGTGTCATTTTTCTTCAATCCGTCCACCCCAGACCGGATCACCTGAAAATTGATGCCGTAGATGTTCTTCTGGAATCTGGCGGTAGAACTCCTCTGCTGAAAACGAAAACCGGTAGGATTGGACATAGTCCATAATGATTCCGGCTGCTTCATTCAACCTGCGGATACGTTCCGGGTCAACATCTGCATGTAAATCAGGATGGGCCTTTCTGATCAGGGTACGATGGCGCTGTTTAATCCGTTTAATACTCAGCAGATCATTTTCATGAAACCCGAACAGGTACAGCGCCTCTTTCAGCTCTGTAAAGGTCATGACAAATCAGGTTGCCTTGAAAAACGTCCGCACGGATTTGGCAATACCATCCTTGTCCAGACCATGCATTGCCCGCAACTCATGTTGCTCACCCTGTTCTATATACTGATCCGGGTAACCGATCCGCAAGACCTGTGCCTGTACCCCCTGTTCTTCCAGCAGCTCCAGCACAGCGGTGCCAAAGCCGCCCTGTAGTGCATTTTCTTCAAGGGTAACCAGCCGGCCAAAACGTTTGGCCAGTTGCAGCAGCAGTTCTGCATCAAGCGGCTTGACAAAACGGGCATTGACGACACTTAGCTCAAGACCTTCTGAAGCAAGGGCTGTTGCGGCGTCCAGGGCAGGGTAAACCATTGAGCCCAGGGCGACCAGAACACCATCAGCACCTTCACGCAGCAGTTCAGCCTTGCCCACAGGCAACGACTTCAGATCCTGATCCAGAGGCACGCCGAAACCATTGCCACGGGGGTAGCGCAGCGCAATCGGGCCGTTATGTGCGATGGCAGTTTTAAGCATGTGCTGCAGCTCATTTTCATCTTTAGAAGCCATCAAAGTCATATTGGGTATATGGCGCAGATAGGACAGATCAAAGACACCATGATGGGTAGGGCCGTCATTACCCACTACCCCGCCCCGGTCAAGGGCAAAGACCACCGGCAAATTTTGGATGCAGACATCATGCAGTACCTGATCGTAGGCCCGTTGCAGAAAGGTGGAGTAGACGGCAAAGACCGGCTTTTTGCCTTCGCAGGCCAGACCGGCAGCAAAGGTGGCGCCGTGCTGTTCAGCAATACCTACATCAAAAAAACGCTCTGGGTGCTGCTTGGCGAAGTTGGTCAGGCCGGTACCATCCGGCATGGCAGCCGTGATGGCCACAACCCGTTCATCTTCCTCTGCCAGACGTGCCAGGGTATTGCCGAAGATGGCGGTGTAGGAGGCTGCCCCCCCCTTGCCTTTCAGAACTTTGCCGGTTTCAATCTCAAACGGTCCAACCCCATGAAACAGGGATGGATTCTGTTCTGCCGGTTTGTACCCCTTGCCTTTGGTGGTGATGACATGGATCAGTACCGCATTATCCAGCTTTTTAACCCGCTCCATGGTCTCCAGCAAAAGCGGCAGATCATGGCCATCAATCGGACCGATATACTCAAAGCCAAAGGCCTGAAACAGTGTTGCCGGCGTAAAAAGCCCTTTGAAAGAGGTTTCAACTTTTCTGGCCATGCGGATAAAACCGCTACCCATTTCACTCTTGGCCTGCTTGATAAACTGCTCGGTTTCACGCTTGAATTTGTGGATGAACTCACTGCTGGAGGTACGGGAAAGAAAACCAGAAACCGCACCGACGTTTTCAGCAATGGACATCTCATTGTCATTCAGCACCACCACCAGATCACGGTTCAGGTGTCCGGCATGGTTCAAGCCTTCAAAGGCTATCCCGCCGGTCATGGAGCCATCACCGATCACTGCCACTACCTTATTGGTCTTGCCGGCCAGATCCCGTGCCACTGCATAGCCGGTGGCTGCTGAAAGCGAGGTTGAGGAATGCCCCACCTCCCAGACATCATGCTCTGATTCGCAACGTTTGGGGAAACCGCTGATACCATCCAGGGTACGCAGGGTACAGAAGTTGTCACGACGTCCGCAGATGATTTTGTGGGCATAGGCCTGGTGACCAACATCCCAGATCAGCTTGTCTTCCGGCGAGTTGAATACCTTGTGCAGGGCAATGGTCAATTCAACCACCCCCAGCGAAGGAGCGATATGGCCACCATTTTTGGCGCAGGTTTCAATAATCAGCTGCCGGATCTCTGCTGCCAGCTTTGGCAGATCCGACTGGGGAAGTTGCTTCAGGTCTGCAGGTGCATTGATCTGATTCAATAATGACATAGGTGGTCAGTTCTTTCTCTCTACAATGTAACGGGCTATTGCACGTAACGGCTCTGCAGCAGCCCCCAGTGGTTCCAGCGCCAGCATGGCTTCATCCATCATGGCCTGGGCTTCCTGCTTGGCTGCAGCAAGCCCCATCACCGCCGGATAGGTGGCCTTGCCACGGGCTTCATCGCTACCGGCATCCTTGCCGATCTCTTCGGTGGTCCCTTCAATATCCAGAATATCGTCGGCAATCTGGAACGCCAGGCCTGCTGCTTCACCATAGCGTAGAATGGCTGCCCGTTGTTTTTCATCAGCTCCACCCAACAGGGCGCCTGCCACCACCGAAGCCTTGATCAGGGCACCGGTCTTGTGGGTATGGATATACTGCACCGTGGGCAGATCCATGCCCGGCTTGCCTTCGCTCTCCATATCCACCACCTGCCCCCCCACCATGCCGTAGGTACCGGCACAGGTGGCAATCTCATGGATCACTGCCAGACGCGTCGCAGGATCAATCCCGGCAGCAAAGCGGGGGTCACTCATCAGCTTGAACGCCTCGGTCAGCAGTCCGTCACCGGCCAGAATGGCAATCGCCTCGCCAAAGACCTTGTGGTTGGTGGGGCGGCCACGCCGAAAATCATCATCATCCATGGCAGGCAGATCATCGTGAATCAGCGAATAGGTATGGATCATCTCCATGGCGCAGGCAGCGGGCATGGCCTTGTCAATCTGGCCGCCAACCGCCTCGCAGGCAGCCAGCATCAGCACTGGACGGACCCGCTTGCCACCGGCAAAGATGGAATAACGCATCGCCTTGTGAATGCTTTGGGGACGTTCTTCTTCCTTGGGCAGATACTGTTCCAGCGCTGCATCTACCAGCGCGATCTTTTCTTTCAGGTATACTTTAAGGTCCACAATTAAATCCCTTCATTCATCATCATCAGTAGTAAACGGTTCTTTACGAAATGAACCATCGCGCTGCTTGATCAGCACCTCAACCTTGCGCTCGGCCTCATCCAGTTTTTTGGCACAAAAGGCGGCATGCCTGACCCCTTCTTCAAAGGCCTTGATGGAGTCATCCAGCGAAAGCGAGCCACCTTCCAGCTTACGGACCACCTCTTCCAGTTTTTTCAGCGATGTCTCGAATTTTTCAGCTGCCATTCTTGCCCCCAAAATTATGAAACGGCATTATACTTTGATTACGGCTGAATCGTCAACCTCAAGCCATCAGAACAATCTTCCCACAGCGGCCAAACTCTGCAATAATCACCAGATTCTATGCCTGATCAATAGACTGAGGTTTCTGTGAACGTTCTCTTTATTCATCCCTACGGCAGCAACTGGATGCCGGGGGTGCAGGATATTACCACCATCTTCAATGTCATGCCGCCGCTGGGTATCCTTTCCATAGCTGCCTGGCTTGAAAAACATCAGGTCCCGGTGGAAATTATTGACTGCTATGCCACCCCGCTGACCCTGCAGGAGCTGGTGAACGAGGTACTACGCCGAAATCCGGATATCGTGGCCTTTTCCTGTACCACCTCTTCTTTTCTGGAGGGAAACCGGATTGCCGAGGCGATCAAGGCCGCAGACAGCGAGATCCTGACGGTCTTTGGCGGTGCCCATGCCTGCACCATGGGAGCGCCACTGCTGGACCGTTTTCCAGCCATTGATTGCCTAGTGCTGGGGGAAGGTGAGCAGACCATGCTGGAACTGGTCCAGGCAGAATTTCGGAATCTGGCCAATATTCCCGGACTGGCTTTTCGGGACAGTAATGGTCAGGCAACCCAGTCAGCCCCACGGGAGCTGATCGCCAATCTGGATGACCTCCCCTTCCCTGCCTAT
>Ga0209016_1000459_pt1 | contig 48083 bp, 48 predicted proteins | sample EPASupsiteSAE305_FD_187265 | JGI IMG/M metagenome (GOLD analysis project Ga0209016, IMG submission 187265) | Bioremediated contaminated groundwater microbial communities from EPA Superfund site, New Mexico - SAE3-05 (SPAdes) (version 2) | ecosystem: Environmental > Aquatic > Deep subsurface >... | reverse complement strand
GTTAGAACTGCAATTCAAGCTTTAGCAGGCGTTTTGGGTGGAACTCAATCGTTGCATACAAATTCTATGGACGAAACTTTAGCATTGCCAAGTGAAAAAGCTGTAAAAATTGCACTTCGAACTCAAAAATTGATTGCTTACGAAACTGGAGTAATTAATACTGTTGACCCACTTGGTGGAAGCTATTACGTTGAATCTTTAACTAACAAAATGGAAGAAGATGCCGAAAAAATCTTTGAAGAAATTGATTCATATGGTGGCGTAATTCCCGCAATTGAAGCTGGTTATTTCCAAAAAGAAATTGCAAATGCAGCTTATAAATATCAGCTTGAGTTGGAAAGAAAAGAAAAATTTATTGTTGGAGTAAATGAATTTATCGAAAATGATGAAAAAATAGATATTCCAATATTACAAATTTCACCAGATGTTGAAAAAAAGCAAAAAGAAAGATTAGCTTCGCTTAAATCTCGTCGCGATATTTCAAAAGTTAATGAATCACTTAAAGAAATTAGTGATGCTGCAATTAATGGAAATAATTTGATGCCAATTTTCATAAAAGCAGCCGAAAATTATGTAACGCTTGGTGAAATGGTTAACGAACTTAAAAAGCACTTTGGCATTTACGAAGAACAAGCGGCTTTTTAATTAAATAAGTGATAATTATGAAAACTAAAATTTTAAAATATTTGTTGTTTTTCGCTTTGTTGTTTGGAAATGCGTGTTCGACATCAGTTCCAGAAATTAAAACAGTTGAAGCAAATAAAGATTTAGTATATAAAGAAGATTTGCGAGTTAACGTAAAGCAAATGTATTGTTGGATTAACAGAATGCCTGGACAAAAGCCACGCTTTAACGTAACCGGTGAATTAAATATTTATGAGGCGTCTGATTTTAACATAAATGATGTAACAATTAAAAAAATATATGTAATACAAAAGGATGAAATAGTTTATCAATTTACGCCAAAAGTTGATTTAAATATTGATAAGAATGTTAAAACAATTTTATTTTCAACAATTCAAGGATTGTTATTATCTTTAAATTTGGATTCCACAAAGTCGGTAGAAATAAAAATTCTTCTTTCTGATAGTGCGAAAGAAACAGAATATTTAATTGAAAATGTTGCAATAGAAGAGGTTTTTTAGGTAATGAATTTAGAATATTTCGAACTATTTTTACTGCTAATTTTAAGCGGTTTTTTCTCAGCCTCCGAAATTGCTTTTATTGTTGCAAATAAGTTAAAAATTGAATTACGTGCTAGAAAAAGAAACTTTTCTGCAAAAATTATTTCGTATTTTATGGAAAATCAACAAACATTTTTTTCCACAATTTTAATATCAAACAACATTGTAAATATTACTTTTTCATCGTTGATTACGCTTTTTTTGGCTAATACTTTTGGATATAATGATTTTTCAATTCTAATAATTTCAACAACACTTTTACTGTTGTTTGGCGAACTAATCCCCAAATATTTTGCAAGAGAGTTTCCTGATAAATTTGTGCTTTTTTCTGCAATTCCTTTACGAGTAGTTTCGGTTATTCTTTCACCTTTTGTTTGGATAACTTCTACCATTTCGCATTTTATTGTTTCGTCGGCAAGTATTAAAGTTGATAAAATAAATCATCTTTTTGATAAAGAAGACATTCAGTATTTATTAAATGAAAGTGCATCTAGTTCGAGTATCAACAAAATAAATGAAGATGAATTTGATTTAATAAATAAAGCTATATCACTCGGCGAACAAAAAATTTATGAAGTTATGACCCCAAGAACGGACATTGTGGGAATTGATATAAATTCTGAAATATCTGAAGTAGTTAAGCTTTTTAACGAATCGGGATATTCCAAAATACTTGTATATTCTGAAAATATGGATAACATTAAAGGATTTATTCACGTTTTAGATATGTTCAAATTTCCAAAATCAATAAATGAAGTTAGAAGAGATATTTTGTTTGTTCCAGAAACAAAGAAAAGTTTAGAGCTTTTAAACGAATTACTTGATAAGAGAATTTCAATTGCACTTGTTGTCGATGAGTTTGGAGGAACCGAAGGAATTGTTACAACTGAAGATATTATTGAAGAAATGCTTGGCGAAATTAGAGACGAATACGATGAAGATGAGGAAATTTGTAAAAAAATTGGCGATAATCTATTTGTAATTAGCGGTAGATTTGAAATTGACCGATTAAAAGAGGAATTTGATATAAATATTCCAGAAGGGGAATATGAAACAATTGCGGGATTTATAATTACCGAATTAGGAATGATTCCGAGTAAAAAGAAAAATTACCAAATTGGAAATTTTAATATAGAAATTATCCACTCGTCAAAGCAAAAAATTGAGCTTATAAAATTGAGAATAGAAAAGGATTAATTTCTTTTCTATTCTCATTATTAAGTTATTTGTGAAGCAAATCTAAGCCTAATGTTCCAATTAAATCGCCAAAATAGTTGTCGGATTGTAAATATTCCAATTCAGTTTTTGCGTAATCTAATCTGTTTTTAATCTCTAATTTGTCAATAACCTCAATATAATTTTCTTTTGATATAAAAGAACTTAAATTTTGGATGTGTTTATTAAACAATTGAACATCTTTTTCTTGTTTTGCTTTAAGTCTGGAAATATACCAATCGCTTTTAATCACATTTTCACGACAAAATAATTCTCTAATTTCGCTATTATCAATGTATTTTCCTTCAAACTCGCCATTTACCATAATATGTAAAATAGCTTTTAAAGGAGGAATTGCAGCTTCGACACTTCCATCAAGGAAATATGATTTTGCAACATTTTTATGAGCTTCAACAATGTTATTTATTCCATCAACAAAAATTTCTTTATCCTGAGTTTCTGGTTGCAAAATTGCGGTGTTAAAAACAGAAATTGGATTTTCGAAAACACGACCAAAAAATGTTTTAACAAATTTTGTTGTAATTCTATATCCTAATCTGCTTGCTAAAATTACTTCACCATTATATTCAAAATCATTTATTTTTTCGAGGAATCCTTCATTTATCAGTGATTTCGGATTTCTCTCACCCGCTGACATTCGGCTCCATATTTCTGGAATTAACAAACTTATATCGTGGTCAATTCTAATATTTCCAATAAAACCAGCTGCGGTTGAAAAAGCATTGTAACCAGTTAAAATATAAGAAAGTAATGCATTATTTAAATCAGTAACTGGCAAAAGTGCGTTAAAAGGAGCTTTTGTTAATGCACCTTCGGAACCAACACCAGTTGTTGAAGGTGATTTTCCAGTTAAACTACTTATAAAATCCATAAACAATTCGGGTAATTCTTGAAAATGGACAGGATTATAAACAGAAAGGGGACGAATGCCTGGTTCTTGTGGATTGTTTCTTCGTCCTGGCAAAACTGCATTTACTGGATTTAACACTGGTTTGTTTAATGGAATTTTTCTGAAAAATCGCGTTGCAATTTCAGCCACATATTTGTCAATCGGATTTTTAATATCAGGTCTATTTTGTAAATATCTAACATTTTTGCTCAATGCTCCGTCAACAACTCTTGGGTGTGCCGAAGAAATAAAATATTCTGCATTATCTCCTTTGGCTACATCAATAATTAAGTCTTGCATTGGTTTTGTAAATTTATCAAATCCAATTGCATCTTCCATTAACTCTTTTGCGTCTTTTGCTGTTAAAGGTTCATAGTTTGAAATAAAAGAATTAGGCGATGCTAAATCACTTTCAGCTTGTTTGTCGTAACCTCTGTGAATTGCTTCGTCAGGTCGTTGGAAAAATCGATATTCGCAATTATCAACAAATTTTAGACTTTTATTATCATAATTTGAGTTTAAGTACTCCAATTTTTCAGTTGGAACAACCGTAGAAACCGTTATATCATCCTCAACTTGAATTTTTTCGGAAGCCACAAAATCTTGTCGCAATTTATAAATTCTCCAAGCTCCATTATTTTCAAATCCAACTCTCAAATAATTTGCTACTAAAGGACGGTTATGATATTGCAACTCGTGACCTAATTTTCCATCAACTGTATCAACACTAAAATGAGGTTTCCAATTATCGCCCCATTCCAATTTATAAAATCGCTTAATAATTAGAACAAATCCTTTAATGTACTGCGGAATAGATTCTAACCAATTATTATATTCTTCTGTATATTCAGTTGGTGATGGAGTCAATAATTGAATAACAGAGCCAAGTGATCTACTTTTGCTTAATAACTTTCTACTTGGTTTATCGGCAGAATAGTTCTTTTTATTGATAAATCGTGAGCTATAATCTTTATTTATAATTTCTTCAACTAAGCTAAAATCCTTTTCAAAATCAGCCACGAAAAATGGTCCAGAAAGAATGGAATCGGAAATTGATTTTGATATTTCCGATTTTCCACCGCCAGAAACTGTACTTGGTTTATGACAAAGAGTGCCTTCTGGAACAGTTCCAACCAATCGCCAACTTGGAGCATTTGGTTTTTTTTCCATCCTAACTTTGTATCCTTCGGGAAGAATGTAAATATTTGTTGGCAAAAGTTTAATTGATTTTTCAACTCCGTCGCTCATCCAATATACTTTTTGGTGTTTAATACTAATTTGAACGTTTTCTGGAACATAAATAATATTTGGGAATAATTTATCAACTCCGTAACCTTCAACGTGTAAATGCATTATTTCGGAATACATTTTAATCACTTTATTAAACGAATGGTTGTCCTTTGGTACATTTTCATCGTTAAGGAATGCCTCAGTTTGGCTGTAAGAAGGAAAAGCTAACGCTCCTCCAGAGTGTTCTTCTTCACAATTTCCAAAAAGATTTGCAGAATAACTAATTTGAGTTTTAACTTCCTTTTTTGAATAACCAAAATAATTATCCGCAATTATTGTGAATATAATTCCTTCTGCAGTTCTGATTGTTAATTTAAAGGACTTTCCGTTGTTATAAAGCTCATCTTCTTTTTCCCAAAACATTCCATCGCGCAACTGACGTTCGGTGGCATTGGATTTTTTGGGCAATCCAAGCGATTTTTTTTTGCAAGTGATAATATGCGGAGCCAATAAAATACATCCAGAGTGACCATTCCAATGCTCTGGGTCAAGTGCTGCATCATTTTGAGGAAGAAATGGATTTCCAGCATTTCCAAAAATAGATTCAACAAAATCCAAATTGCTTACCAAATTTCCGGGAGCAAAAAAACGAATTTCCATCGATTTTTCTTTCAAATATCCAGAAACTTTGGGTGAAACTTTTGGACGCAGCAATAACGAGACAAATAAATGTGCCTTATTTTCCTCATTTGAGGTGTAAGGAAGCTTTAATAATTCCATCGAAGGTTTTAACGCAACTTCTAATAATTTAGCTGCTACATCAATTGGAACTGATATTTTGTCATCTGGAATTGGTAAACCACCTTCAGCAATATGAAAAACGCCTTTTGTTGTTCGTCTATCATTTTTCGGATTATGCAAAATTCCTTGTTTTAATCTATAGGAAGATATTATATCCGATTCAAATTTATTAGAATTTGGCGATATTGAAAGTATTCGAGCAATTCCATGTCTATCTAATTCAAAAGTCTTGTGTGGCAATTGAATTTTATCCAAATCAATAACATTTGCGAAATAATTATTTATAAAATCTTGAATTCTTGAATCAGCTGGACAGAAATATTTTGACAGAAGTCGTTCTTTTTCCTGATTATTAGAAATTAAATCTTCTGCAATTTCCAAAAATTTATTTTCGCTTTCCGAACCAAAAATTGGATAACCTTTGGCAGCTAATTTAAGATTTATATATTGAATGAGTTGTTTCTTATTTCCTGAAATGGAATTCCCATTTTCATCAAAGCCTAACTTTCGTTTATAATGCAATTTCATATCTCCATTATCTTATTATTTTGTTAAACACAGTAAAAACATATTAAATTATTATTTTCATAATTATTAGTTTTGTAAAAATATAGATTATTATCAATATAACCTTATTTGAAATTAACTAAAGTCAAAAGTATTTAAATAAATCAACTTAAGTGCCAAGTTTAGTTTAAATCAATTTTTATGGAAGATAACAAAGAATTACACTATTTTGCATAACCATTTTTAAACAATTATTAGAAATTAAATTTGTTTTACGAACTTCAGAAAAAAGATAAAAATAGCAAAGCACGTGCTGGAATTATTACAACAGATCATGGTGTAATTGAAACTCCCATTTTTATGCCAGTTGGAACTCAAGGCACAGTTAAAGCCGTTACTCAAAAAATATTGAAAGAAGAGATAAACGCGCCCATAATTCTTGGAAATACTTATCATTTGTATTTGCGTCCAGGAATGGAAATTATGGAAAAAGCTGGCGGACTTCATCAATTTATGAATTGGGATAGAGCAATTCTTACAGATAGCGGTGGTTTTCAAGTATTTTCATTATCTGAATTGCGAAAGTTAAAGTCGTACGGAGTTGAATTCCGTTCACATCTTGATGGCTCAAAACATTTGTTTACACCAGAAAAAGTAATTGAAATTGAACGACAAATTGGTGCAGATATTATTATGCCACTCGATGAATGCACGCCATATCCTTGCGATTACGATTATGCTAAAAAGTCGAAACAACTTACTTCCGATTGGGCAGTTTTAAATAAAGAAGCTTTTGAAAAAAGTGTGCCTTTATATGGGCATAATCAATTTCTTTTTGGAATTGTGCAAGGTAGCGTTTACAAAGATTTGAGAGAAGATTCCGCAAAAGATTTAATAAATATCGGGTTTGATGGTTATTCAATTGGTGGACTTGCAGTTGGCGAGCCTGCCGAAAATATGTACGAAATTGTTGATTTTACAACGGACATTCTTCCAGAAAACAAACCACGATACTTAATGGGTGTTGGAAGACCCGAAAACATTCTCGAAGCAATTGAACGTGGGGTTGATATGTTTGATTGTGTTATGCCTACTCGAAACGCGCGAAATGCTTATCTTTTTACTTCGCAAGGTTTTGTTACAATTAAAAGTGCAATTTATAAAGACGATTTTTCACCACTTGACCCAAATTGTGATTGTTACACGTGTAAAAATTTCTCAAAAGCGTATTTAAGACATTTGTTTAACGCACGTGAAATTCTAGCTTACGAATTAGCAACTATCCACAATTTAAGATTTTACCTAAATCTTGTAAAAGAAGCTCGAAAACAAATTTTAAACGATACTTTTTCATTTTGGAAAAATAAAATTATAAATATATTATCAATAAATACAAAGGAGTTAAAATGAATTATTTATTAGCTATGGCACCTCAAGGTGGCGATGCTGGCGGCGGAAGTATGGTTAGCACTTTAATAATGTTTGGTGCAATCTTTGCAATTTTTTACTTTATGATTATACGCCCACAACAAAAAAAGGCAAAAGAACGTGAAGCTTTGCTAAATGCAATAAAAAAAGGCGATAAAATTGTAACAAATGGTGGAATGCACGGAACAATTGCTGGTCTTGATGACAAAACTTGCCTTATTGATTTTGGCAACAATATCAAAATTAAATTTGATAGACAAGCAATTGCTGTTGTTGAATCTTCAAGTAAAGAAGAAACAAAATAATATAAGTATTTTTTTAAAGTCCCCTCTTGAGAGGGGATTTAGGGGTGTGTTATTTTGAAGCATGAATAAAATAATTGATATTGCGATAACAAACATACCCATGATGCTAAGCTTCTTCCCCTATCAAGAGGGGATAAATAGGATAAAAATAATGAAAACTTTACCAACAAAATCAAACTTTCTTGCTATAGAAGATGAATTTTCTACTTATGAAAATTCCAAAATAGTTATTTATTCGGCTCCAATGGAAAATACGGTAAGCTATGGTTCTGGAACTAAAAACGGTCCAAAAGAAATTATAAAAGCTTCGCATTATGTTGAATTTTATGATGAAGAAATGAATAATGAATTATGTTTTGAAAAGGGAATTGCAACTCTTCCAATTGATAATTTTGACAAACTTGAATCAAAAAATGCAATTGATAAAATAGAAGCTGAAATTTCAAATCTTATTTCTGATGATAAATTTGTTGTTATGCTTGGTGGCGAACATACTGTTACTTTGGGTGCAGTTCTAGCTCATCACAAAAAATACGAAAATTTATCAATCTTGCAATTTGATGCTCATTCCGATTTACGCGAAAGTTATGAAGGAAATATTTATTCGCACGCTTCCGTTATGAGTCGTGTTTATGAATTTAACAAAAATATTGTCCAAGTTGGAATTAGAGCACAATGCAAAGATGAAGGCGAATTAATCCAAAAAGACAAGATTAAAACTTTTTATTCACGTGAAATTAGGCAAGCTAAATCGCAAAAAAAATGGCAAGAAGAGGTTGTAAAAAGTCTTTCAAAGAATGTTTATATAACTTTTGACATTGATGGACTTGACCCAACAATTGTTCCAGCAACTGGAACTCCAGAACCTGGTGGACTTTTTTGGGATGAAACGCTCGATTTAATAAAATTGGTTGGGAAAAAGAAAAATATCGTCGGTTTTGATTTAGTTGAATTAGCACCTTCTAAATTTCATACTTCATCTAACTTTGTTGCTGCAAAATTGGTTTATAAAATGCTAAATTACGCTTTTCAGAAGCAAAAAAAAGGAAAGAAAAAAGAAAAATAGTATTTTAGTTTTGAATTATTGATTAAGTATTTTGCACATTTTCTCTTTATATTTAAGAAAATAAAAATAGGTCTAAAAATGAAAGAGCTTAAAAACATAGTATTTATATTTTTTCTATTATTTACCTCAATATTTTCGCAAAATAATAAGGTATTTATTGCAACTATTGATGGGGATATTGATTTGGGCTTAGCTCCTTATGTTAAAAGAGTTGTTTCTGATGCAAAAAAAGAAAAAGCTTCGTTAATAATATTCAAAATAAATACTTTTGGTGGAAGAGTTGATGCGGCAACGCAAATAAAAGATGCAATTCTTAATTCAAAAGTTCCAACATTAGCTTTTATTGATAAAAGAGCAATATCCGCTGGTTCACTAATAGCACTTTCTTGCGATAAAATTGTAATGGTTCCAGGTTCTTCAATTGGTGCAACTACAGTTGTTGACCAAGGCGGAGTAAAACAATCCGAAAAAGCACAATCTTTTATGCGTTCAGAAATGCGTGCAACTGCCGAGCGAACTGGACGTAGAACCGATGTTGCAGAAGGAATGGTTGATGAACGAGTTGTAATTGAAGGTTTAGTTGATAGCACTCAATTAGTAACTTTAACTTCGCGCGAATCAATTGAATATGGAATTGCGGACACAGTTTTATCAAATATTGATGAAGTTTTGGCTTTTAGTAGTATTAAAGATGCAAATATCAGTTACCTTGATATAAATTGGGGTGAGCAATTTATCCGATTTATTAACAATCCAATTATTACTTCAATTTTAATGATGATTATAATGGTTGGAATGTTTGTTGAAATTAAAACTCCAGGTTGGGGAATTGCTGGAACTGCTTCGCTTATTGCGTTATCTTTGTTTTTTGGTGCGGGATATATTTTGGAAATTGCATCTATAATGGATATTCTGCTTTTTGTTGTTGGAGTAGCACTTTTGTTAGTGGAAATATTTGTTATTCCAGGTTTTGGAATTTTTGGCATTGTTGGAATTATTTTAATTGTCGGCGGACTTTTTATGGGAATTATCTCCGATTTCCCATTAGTTGAATCAAGTATGCTTTCAATTGCAATTATTCAATTGGCTGGTTCGTTTGTTTTAAGTGCAATTGTAATTTATTTTCTGGCAAAAACATTGCCAAAATCAACAATGTGGAACAATCTAATTCTTGAAAAAGGAATTAATGCAACTTCTGGCTACACATCCCAAAAATCGATTCACAATTTATTGGGAAAAAGTGGAATTGCGCTCACAGATTTACGTCCCGCTGGAACTGCTATTTTTGATGAAATTAGATATGATGTTGTTTCGCAAGGCGATTATATAGTGAAAAATTCCAAAGTTGAAGTTATAAAAGAAGAAGGTTCCAAAATTGTTGTAAAACTGCTGGAAAATAATGCTTAATATTTAATAAAAAAGCAATTCAAACGAATTGCTTTTTTTAACTATTTTACAAAAATCTGAAAGTAACTAATTAACCAAAGTAACAATATTTGTATTTTTTGTAATATCAACTCTTTTTGCTTTAAAAGGAGCATTTTTCTCGTCAACTCCACTAATATCTGTAACCATTTCCATATTTGTTGTTGTGTTTGAATTGCTGATTAATCCACTTGTTTTATTAAATTTCACAATTCCATCACCCGAAACTACTGGGTCGTAAAAATAAAAACTCATTCCCTGATCTTTGGCATTTTGCTCACCTTTCCAGTTTATTGAAAGTCCCGCATTTATAACAACAATTGAGTCATTTTTTGCCATTTCAACATCACCAATTTTGAATGTTACAATATTTTCAATTTGGAAAGTTGCAAATTGTGAATTATGTTTTTCATTCCAACTGTAATTTTTATAAACCTTTTTGTTCGGGAATTTTCTAAAAATTTGTTCAGAAAGTGGACGAAGAGCTGATTCTGTGAAATTATTTTTCAATTCCAATTTTTGCTCCTTTGTAATTTTTTTCTGCAAATTTTGGATTGAAATCAATTCATTTACAATTGATTCAACATTTGAAATACTTGTAATTTCACCATTTTCCTTAATTTCCATCATAAATCGCTTATTTTTTAGCGACTCATATTGTGCAAACATCATTCTTTCTTGCGTGCTTTGAATGTATTTTGAATCATAAGCAATGTGCTGTCCGTTAATAACTCCATCAACTTTAATTGATTCCATCAAAACACTAATTTTTGCCGATTTGTTTGAATCAACATCATTTACAGTCAATCTAACTTTATATTCAACGGTTTGATTCACTTTTTGCTTAACAGAAGAATCGGAATACAATTCCTGCGAAGTGGATGAAAGAGTTTTTATAATGTAAGTGATTTTTTGACCTTTTATAAATTTGTATTTCAAATCCAAATTGCCTAATTGAGTTGAATCAATTCCACTAACTAAATTGGTTGAATCTTTTGTGGAATTATTATCAGTTTTGCTATCTGAACATGAAAAAGCAATTGCCATTAAAGCAATTAACAAGATGTAACGCATAATTGAATCCTATTGATAAAGTAAATAATTTTTACGTAAAGTTTTAAAGTTAGTTAAATCGTGCTCCCAAACGTTAAATATTTCTTTTGGAGTTGAATTATTTTTTAACATTTGAGTTAAATTTGTATTTCCAAATAACTTATCAAGCCAATTGTTTCTAAATTCAAAATTATTTGGATAAAGTTTGTGAATTGTATATAACAACACAATTCCAAATCTCAAAGCCATAATATTTTTGGAATCTGTAATTTTTAGTGATAAACCATTACATTCAATATCTTTATATTTTGGCGAAGTTGACATATTTTCAATCGATTTTGGAGTAAATGTAATTGGTTTTATGTCAATTCCAGAAATATTTAGTTTTTTAATTTCCACCAAAAGCTCGTTGGAATTTATAAATGGAGCACCAATTGTTAAAAACGGAGCATAAGTTCCACGTCCTTCCGAAATATTTACACCTTCCAAAAGACACATTCCAGGATAAATAATTGCGGTTTCTAAATCTGGAATATTTGGTGACGGAGCAATCCAAGGCAAATCACAATCACTAAATATATATTCTCTTTTCCAATCTTTCATTTTAACAACTATTAAATTGGCTTTTACCTCATTTTCGAGCCATTTTTCGTTATTAAACATATTTGCAAGTTCGCCTATTGTCATTCCATGTTGTATTGGAATTTTGGCAATTGCGACAAAAGACTTAAACTCATCTTCTCTTATTGGTCCGTCAACAGTTATTCCATTTATTGGATTTGGTCTATCTAAAACAATTATTGGAATATTATTTTCTGCGGCTGCTTCTAAAGTATAATAAAGAGTAGAAATAAAAGTATAAAATCGTGCTCCGATATCTTGAATGTCAAAAATGATAATATCTACATTCTGTAACATTTCCTTTGTTGGTTTTCTAATTTTACCATAAAGCGAGTAAACTGGAAGATTTGTTTTTGAATCAATTCCATCACTAATTGAATTTCCATCTGGAGCATTTCCTCTAATTCCATGCTCCGGACCAAATAGGGTAGTAACGTAAATATTTTTAAGTTTTGTTAATGTATCAACTAAGTGAACTCCATTACTTAAAACTGCGGAGTGATTTGTAACAATTCCAATTCGCTTATTTTGGATTAAATGAATGCTATCAGAAACTAAAATATCTGCACCAACTGTAACTTTTACTGGCTGAGCAAACAACTCAATCTGCAAACTGTAACTACATATAATAAAAGCAAATACGACTAATTTTTTAAAGTTTATTTTTCTCATAATAGCTTACTTATTTGTAAATAATAATTATTTAAATATAAGTAAAATTGATATTTGATAGGAATTATATTTTTGTGATTTAGAATTACGAATTTTAGCATTTTGAAAACAAAAAAAACTTTTAGTAATTGACAATTAATAGCAAAACTCTTTAAAAAAGTGATTCCGGCTAAAAAATTGCCGGAATGACATTATATAAAAATAGATTCATGAATAATATTTGGAATGTAACTATTATCCGTTGTAATTTTCTAAAAGTTCTTTTCTTGAAAAGAAATGAGCAATTTCAATTGCAGCATTTTCATCAGAATCTGAACCATGAATTATATTTGCTTCAATACTATCAGCATATAAATTACGGATTGTTCCTGCTTCGGCTAAAGCTGGATTTGTAGCACCAATAAGTTTTCTAAAATCTTCAACGGCATTATCTTTTTCAAGAGCCATTGGAATAACTGGACCAGAAGTCATATATGCAACTAAATCATTATAAAATGGACGTTCTTTGTGAATTTCATAAAACCCACCAGCAGATTCTTTAGTTAAATGAGTCATTTTCATAGCTTTAATTTTGAATCCAGCTTCAGTAATTTGAGCAATTACTTTTCCAACTAAGTTTTTTTCAACACAATCTGGTTTTAACATTGTGAATGTTTTGTTTGTCATTTTTTTTCCTATTATATTTTATTTATTGTATGATTATTATTTTTATAAAGTATCAAAGATTGTTAAAAGTAGTTAGTTGATAGGTATTAGTACTTAGTAAATTTAAAAACTATTTACTATCTATTATTTACTGTCTACTATTTATTTAATGAATTTATTAATCCGTGTAATATTTTTGCAATTTCATTAGCTTGTTCTAATAATACATCTTTTTGAGATGATTTTATGTATTCAAGTTTTTCTGCTAAATATATCATCGATTTAGTTTCACTACAAGATGAAATAGAATAGTACAAAAATCTGAGAAAATCGGCATTACTATTTCTATCAAATCCTTCGGCAATATTGTTTGAAATAGAAACAGAAGCTCTGCAAATCTGATCTTTGAAACTGTAATCCTTATTGTTTCGAAATATACTGTATATATCAGCAGCATAATCCTGAGCTTTTTGCCAAGCTATAATATCTTCAAATCTCTTAATTGCCATAATTTATTAAAAAAGCACTTAATCAGAATTATCCAAATAAGTGCTTTCACTAATTCCTTTTATAACCTACTAATTACTTTCAACTAATCACTAATTCCTAATTACTTTCTACTAACCACTAAATCCTAACTACTTCTTACTTTCTTTCAACGCTTTTTGCATTGTAATACCAATTTCGGCAGGGGATTCTACAACATAAATTCCAGCTTTTTTCATTGCTTTCATTTTTTCTTCTGCAGTACCTTTTCCACCAGAAATAATAGCGCCAGCGTGTCCCATTCTTCGTCCAGCAGGTGCAGTTCTTCCAGCAATAAATCCAACAACTGGTTTTTTAACGTTTTTCTTGATAAAAGCAGCGGCTTCTTCTTCAGCACTTCCACCAATTTCACCAATCATAATAATGCCTTCGGTGTCTGGGTCTTCGTTCAATAATTTAATAATATCAATAAATTGTGAGCCAATAATCGGGTCGCCACCAATTCCGATACAAGTTGATTGTCCAATTTTCAAATCAGAAAGCTGTTTTACAGCTTCATAAGTTAAAGTTCCACTACGAGAAACAACCGCAACTTTACCTTTTTTGTGAATAAAACCAGGCATAATTCCAATTTTAGCTTTTCCTGGTGAAATAATTCCAGGACAGTTTGGACCAATTAGTCTAACATCCATATTTTTGATAACATTTTTAACTTTTACCATATCGTTTGTAGGAATTCCTTCCGTAATACAAACAATTAGCTTAATTCCAGCATTTGCAGCTTCAAGAATAGCATCGGCAGCAAATGGAGGTGGAACAAAAATAGCGGAAGCAGTTGCATTTGTTCCTTTAACGGCTTCGGCAACTGTATTAAATATTGGAATAACTTCATTAAATTTAGAACCGCCTTTGCCTGGAGTTACACCAGCAACAACGTTTGTTCCATATTCAAGCATCTGAGTTGCGTGAAAAGTTCCTTCACTTCCAGTAATTCCTTGAACAAGTACCTTTGTTTTTTTGTCGAGCAGAATACTCATTTTAAATTTCCTTATTTAATTTATATCGTAAAAAATAATACCCAAATTAAAAAAATATCAAATAATTAAAAAATAATATTTAATTATTTGATAAAAGAGCATATCACCATTTGAAACTAACATTTTTAAAAATATCTAATGCAATTATTCATAATAAAATCTGATATTTTATTAAAAATGCTCTAATTTAATGCATCTGGTGGATTTTCAGTAGTCATGTTTTCAAATTTTCCAACTAATTTTTGAGGGTCGTGAATTAAAGTTGGAAGGCATTGAGTACAAATCCAAGTAGCATTTTTAGCAAAAGTAATTGAAACAAGTGGAACAACATTTTCTGGTCTGTTGCAACTTATACAAGTATTTAAATCTTTATTATTCATTTGAACCTATTTTTTATTGAAATATTGATTATAAAACGCATTTAATTAAACAATTTTGCTGTTTGGAGCAATATTTTCTCATTAAATTGGTCGGAAAGTAGTTGCATTCCAATTGGCAAACCATTTGCATCATTTCCAACTGGGATACTAATACCAGGTATTCCAGCCAAATTTGCAGAAGTTGTATAAATATCGCTTAAATACATTTGCAATGGGTCCGAAGATTTTTCTCCAATTTTGAAAGCTGTAAAAGGTGAAGTCGGAGTTAAAATAACATCAACTTTTTTAAACGCATTTTGATAATCTTCTTGAATTAGCCTTCTAACTTTTTGTGCTTTTGTATAGTAAGCGTCATAGTAACCAGAGGACAAAACGTAAGTTCCAAGCATAATTCGTCTTTTTACTTCTTTACCAAATCCGTTTGATCGAGTTTGAGTGTACATTGCGTCAAGTTCACTTTGGTTATCATCTCTAACTCCATAGCGCACGCCATCGTATCTTTGAAGGTTAGCTGAAGCCTCTGCGGTTGTAAGAATATAATATGTTGCAATTGAATATTCGTTATGAGGAAGATGAATATCAATAAATTCAACATTTTCGTTTTTGGAAAGAACATCAATTTTTTGTTGAATTGCTTTTTTCACTTCTTCGTTTAATCCATTTCCAAAAAACTCTTGTGGAATTCCAATTTTAATTTTTTCTGTTTTAGGATATAATTCAAGAAAATCTGGAATTTCAACTTCTTTGCTTGTTGAATCAAATTCATCTTTTCCAGAAATGACTGATAAAACTAATGCAATATCTTCAAGATTATTGGCAAAAGGTCCAATTGAATCAAAAGATGATGCAAATGCAGTTAATCCATATCGAGAAACTCGTCCATAAGTTGGTTTAAGTCCATAAATTCCGCAAAAAGAAGCTGGTTGTCGAATTGAACCTCCAGTATCGGTACCAAGCGAAACATCGCATAATTGAGCTGCAACAGCAACTGCTGAACCACCACTTGAGCCACCAGGAACGCGAGATTTATCAATTGGGTTTAGCACGTTTCCAAAAGCCGAATTTTCGTTTGAGGAACCCATTGCAAATTCATCGCAATTGGTTTTTCCAATAATTATTGCGTCTTCATCAATCAGTTTTTGAACGGCAGTTGCGTTATATACTGAATTGAAATTTTGAAGAATCTTTGATGAGCAGGTGAGTGGTTTATTTTTAATTGCAATTACATCTTTAATGGCTATTACCATTCCTGCCAATTTGCCTGCAGAACCATTTTGGATTTTAACTTCAACAATTTGTGCTTGAGATAAAACATCCTCAAATACAAAATTAAAGGCATTTAAGTCACTATTAAGCTCAATTTTATCTAAAAATTGCTTAACATTTTCTACTAAAGATATTTCTTTTGATTTAAGCTTTGACAGCTTTTCCGAGTGATTTTTATATTGTAGCAAAAAAAGTTCCTTCTAAAATATGACTATTTTTTTTTGTCTTCGTCATCTAATTTAATATCTTCTTCAACTTCCTTAACTGCATTTTTAAATTCTCTCATTCCTTTGCCAAGACCTTTTGCAAATTCTGGAATTTTTTTTGCTCCGAATAAAACTAAAATAGCTGCAACAATTATAAATATTTCCATTGGTCCTAAACTTCCAAACATTATAACCTCCTGTTAGATACTGAACTATTTATTTGCCAAATTGAAATTGGAATTACTAAACAACATAAAATAAAAATGCCGTAAAATTCCAAAAAGAATATGGAAAACAATTATATAAAAAAAAGCTTCACCATCGGTGAAATAGACTAAAACTAGCAAAATTATTGCTAATGAATAAACTGATATTTTGTTAAAAAACGACAAATGTTTCATTTTGGGTAGTGTGTTATACCTAATTTTACTAACCATAAGTAACGATAAAACAATTACTGCAGGAAGCAGAATTGAGTTAAATGGTTTAACAATATTAACACCATTATAATAAAACAAAACAATTGAAGCTAAAGTAATTGCTTGAATAGGAATAGGTAAACCTTTGAAATCTTGTTTTATTTTAATATCACCAACTTGAACGTTAAAACGGGCAAGTCGCAAAGCTCCAAAGACAAGCACTAACGAACTGATTAAAATTCCTAACAAGTCGTATTTAATAAAATATACTTGATAAACTAAAAAAGCAGGAGCAACGCCAAAACTAACAACATCGGCTAATGAATCTAATTCAACACCAAAAGGAGAGGCTGTTTTTGTTATTCTTGCCAATAAACCATCAATTAAATCAAAAAACGTTGCAATAAAAATAAATAATGCCGAAAGATGAAAATCACCGCGAGATGCCAAAACAATTGACATAAATCCACTTAAAATATTAAATGATGTGGCAGTGTTTGGAATTGTTGATTTTGGTATTTTGAATTTACTCATTTATTATACTCAAATATTATTGATTCACCAGAACTAACTATATCATTTTCTTTCACTTTAATTGTCCAATCTGTACTTACCACAATATCAACACGACTTCCAAATTTAATCATTCCAAATCTGTTTCCCATTTTAACACTATCACCTTCGTTAATTTCGTAAACTATTCTTCGTGCCACAAATCCAGCAACTTGAGTAAAAAATACTTTGCCAAATTTACTCAAAATTCCAATTTCGGAACGTTCGTTTCGCTCATCGGCTTTGTCGTGAAATGCAACTAAATATTCACCATTTACATAATTTACTAATTCTACTTTTCCGTCTATTGGAATTCTATTAACATGAACATTTAAAGGCGACATAAAAACAGAAACTTGCCAAGCTTCACCGTTTACATATTTGTTTGATTCAACTTTTTTAATTAGCAGTACTTTACCATCAGCTGGTGAAACTATAACATTATCCTTTTGTGGAGTTGTTCTTTCTGGATCTCTGAAAAAATAAAGTGTGAAAATTAGAAATAACAACGTAAGCGAAGCTATTCCTATCTTAAGAATATTGTTTTCTAAAAAATATGACAGAACAAAAAGAGCAATTGAAATTAGAACAATTACAATTACATTTACATATCCATATTGAGTTATCATTTCACTTTTAAGTTTGTTTATAATTTATAATGACAAATTTAACATATAAAATCATAATTTTCTTGTAAATTATATTTTTCTTAACTTTGAACTTTAATTAAAAGTATTAGTTCAAACCATATTTTTGTTAGTATTAATAAGTAAATTAGGTTCATAAATTTAAATTTATAATCCATTTAATCTTAAAAAGGAGAGAAAATGCTAAAAGGCGGAATGCAAGGAATGATGAAACAAGTTCAAAAAATGCAAGCTGAAATGGAACGTGTTCAAAAAGAACTTGAAAATAAAGTTGTTACCGAAGAAAGTGGTGGCGGAATGGTTAAAGCTACTGCAAATGGTAAAAAAAATATAGTTTCTATTGAAATTGATAATGAAATTATTTCTTCAAATGATAAAGAAATGATAGAAGATTTGGTTGTTGCTGCTGTAAATAAAGCTCTTGATGCTGCTGGAAGAATGGCTGAAGATGATATGAGCAATGTTACAAAAGGTATGATTCCTCCAGGTTTGAATATTCCAGGATTTTAATTTGATAATTCCATCAACATTACAAAAAGCAATTGATGAACTTAGTAAATTGCCATCAATTGGTAGAAAATCAGCTCAAAGATTAGCACTTCATATTCTAAAATCGGAATTACTTGAAGTGCAAAATCTATCCAAATCAATTTTGGAATTAAAAGAAAATACTCAAATTTGCAAGATTTGTTTCAATATTTCTGAAAATGAAGTCTGTGATATTTGCAAAAGTGAAAAAAGGGATAAATCAATTATCTGTGTAGTTGAAGAAATAAGCGACGTAATTGCAATTGAAAAAACGAATGAATTTAATGGACTTTACCACGTATTAGGTGGTGTTTTGTCACCACTTAGTGGAAAAGATGCTGAATCTCTAAATTTAAAGGAATTATTTTTACGAGTTAAATCGGAAAATACTTCAGAAATAATTTTGGCTCTAAATCCAGATACCGAAGGCGAAACAACTTCTTTGTATATTGGAAAAATGCTAAAATCATTCGATGTAAAAGTATCTCGTTTGGCTCGTGGATTGCCAATTGGAGGCGATCTTGAATTTGCTGATGATGCAACGATTGGAAGAGCAATGTTAAGTAGAATTCAACTATGAAAAATGATTGGTTCAAGGATTGGTTTGCGTCCAAATTTTATTTGGAAGTTTATTCGCACCGAAATGAATCCGACGCCAAAAAATTATTCAATTTAATTCAAAATAACGTTGTTTTATCCAAAAATTCCAAAATACTTGATGTTGCGTGTGGAAATGGGAGACATTCAAACCATTTTGCAAAACTCGGTTATAATGTTACTGGTTTTGATTTAAGTTACAATTTGCTAAAAATTGCTATGAAAAATAAGTTGGAAAGTAATTTGCAATCCAATTATTTTTGTGCGGATGTTCGGTCAATTCCAATTAAAGCAAATTTTGACTTAATTCTTAATTTATTTACTAGTTTTGGATATTTTGATAATGACGTTGAAAATTTTTCATTTATAAAATATGCAAGCGAACATTTGAATCGAAATGGATATTTTGTTTTTGATTATTTAAATCCGAACTTCTTGAAAAAAAATGTAGTTGAAAGTTCTGAAAAAAAAGTTGCCAACTTAACTATTTTGGAAAAAAGAAGAATTAATGGCAAACGTATTGAAAAAGAGATAATAATTAAAGATTCTGAAAATATGCATAGATTTTTTGAATCAGTTCAATTATACTCATACAATGAAATTTTAAAAGTATTTAATAATAATGGATTTAATCAAATTAGTAGCTTTGGAAGCTATTCCGAAGATATTTATGACGAAAATGAATCCGAAAGAATGATAATAATATTCCAAAAATGAAGAAATACTTAATAATATTGACCATTTTTATGTTTAGTTGCGATTTGCTCACGACTCGTGAACCCGAAAATCCGGACACTCAAAGAACGAGTTATTTGCCAGCAACAACTCCAGATATTCTTTTTTCAAACATAAAAAATTCATTTAAAGAAAAAGCTTATGACAATTATATGTCAAGTTTTGTAAATCCTTCATTTACCGATAAGCCATTTGCTTTTATTTCAGCCTCTGAATCCATTTCACTATATCCAACTCTCGCAAATTGGGATATTTCGTCGGAACAACAGTATTTTAATAATCTAATAATTAGTACAAAAGAAGACATTCCGATAATTTTGGATTTACAGAACGAAATTAAAAACACGATGGGCGATAGTGCGGTTTATCAATACGATTATATAATTTCTTTAACACCAATAAATGAAAATATTCAAAGTTCTTATCGTGGAAATATGAAAGTTAACATAGTTTTAGATTCTCGAAGTCAATGGGTAATTTCGCGTTGGGAAGATTTCAAATCTGGTGAAAATCCAACTTGGAGTGAATTGAAAGGTTCTTTGTATTGAAAAACAGTCTAATTTTAATATTATTCTTATTTTTTGCATTTTTATGGAGTTGTACAAATCCCTTTGCTCCACGTTTGGATACTGATTTAGGAAGCAATGGTTCTTTAATTTCTTCGCAAAAAACAATTGAAGGATTGTTCCAAAATTTCCAATATTCGTATACTTTTAAAGACACAACAATTTATGGAGGATTGTTAAATCCAAATTACAGCTTTATTTATCGCGATTATGAATTAAGTGTTGATGTTTCATGGGGAAGAGATGAAGATATGCGAGTTACAAACGGTTTATTCCAAAATTCGCAAAGATTGGATTTAATTTGGAATAATATTGTGTCAATGTCTTCCGATTCGACCAATATTATCAGAAGTTTTAATTTAACTATCACTTTTAATCCAACAGATATAATTCAAGTTGATGGACGTGTAAATTTGCAATTAGAAAAAAATGACAAAGGTGTTTGGAAAATTGTAAATTGGATTGATGAATCAAATTTTTAGGTAATTAATGTTAAGATTTTATTTTTCGGAAAGCTTTAAGTCGATAACAAGAGCAAAATTGGCTTCTTTTTTTGCAATTGTTACGCTCAGTATTTCAATTATGTTTATTGCAACCACATTTGCACTTATTTTTCTTTCAAATAAGATTGAAGATTCGTGGAAAAATGAGATAAAAGTCAATTTGTTTATAAGTGATTCAGTCCAAACTAAACAATTAACGAATATTAAATCAAAAATTAGCGAATTTAATGAAGTTGCAAGCGTAAGATTTGTTTCAAAACAAGAAGCATATAATAATTTTGTAGAAATGACTGGAAAGGATTTTTCAAAAATATTGGAAACCAATCCGCTTCCAAGATCATTTTCTGTTAGTTTTAACAACAAAATTGATAAAACAAAAATTTCCAAAATTATAAATTCATTCAAAAATACTTCTGGAATTGAAGAAGTTGTTTATGATTATAATCTTACTTTCATGATTTTAGAATATATAAATTCAATGCGAGTTGCAGTTTATGTTCTAACTGTCCTTTTTACTATAATTGCTTTTTATTTACTCTTTTCAACAAGCAGATTAATAATTTCGCAGAAAATGAATCAATACAACATTATGAAATTAGTTGGAGCCAAATTAAATACTATAAAAATTCCTTTATTATTAACTGGATTGATATTTGGGATAATTTCTGCGGCTATTTGCGCTTCAATTTTTACCACATCTTATTTTGTGCTTAAGACAATTTATCCAGTTATAGAATTTGATAACTATATATATTTTGTTAACTTTGGATTCGTTTTTTTAGGTCTTTTTTTGGGACCAATCGGGATAGGTTTTTATACAAAAAAGCTTTCCTTAAAGATAGATGAAACAAATATCAAAAATTAACTATAAAAAATTTAACTCAATGAAACCAAATAACAATAAAAAATTTGCGAGGGGTATGAAAAAGTTATTATTATTGACCATAATGTCACTTTTCTTTTCTACAATTAGTTTTTCTCAAGTCAAAGATTACGAATTAGGTTCACGTGCTACCAATAGAACCAACACTCAAGGTGGTTATTTTGATTATTCCGAACCACTTGGAATTAATATTAAAGTTTCTGTTTGGGGATTTGTAAAATACCCTGGAAGATATTTTGTTCCAATAAACACAACCGTTACTGATTTATTAAGTTTAGCTGGCGGACCAACCGACGATGCTCACATGGAAGACTTAAGACTCTATCGTGTTAATGAAGATGGAAGCGACAAATTATTGACATTTAGTTATAATGATTTGCTTTGGGGAGAAGGTTTGGAGGTTAATGAACGAAAAGTGCCAAACTTAACGGCAAGTGATGTTTTGGTTGTTCCTGGTTCGCAAAGATTATATTTTAAAGATTGGGCTTCGTTAGCTTTATCGGTAATTTCTGTTTTAATTTCTTTAACTATTTTGATTGTAAGGGGTTAGGGTACAAACTGTGAATAATAACTTAAACAATAATGGTGCGGGATTTGAAATAGAAGAAACTAATTCTCTAAAAGATTACGTTAATCTAATTAAACTAAATCTTATACCAATTCTTCTAATAACATTAACTGGTTTAACTGTTGCAATAATATTTGCAATTATTTCAAAAGATATTTACACTGCATCTACTTCCCTAAAAATTCAAAAACCTAACGGTGGTGGAATTTTAGATGCTCCTTTGCTTCCAGAATTTTCCGATTTTGGAAATGATAGATTTATTGCTAACGAAATTGAAATCTTAAAAAGTTACAGATTAAGAACAATTGTCGCAACTTCATTAATAGACTCATTTAACGTAATTGAACAACCAGATAGCTTTTACAATATTTACGACAGAAGCATTGATCTTGATAGAGAAAAATATAAGTTAAAGACAATTGATGATTTAGTAAAAATGTTAGAAGATACTAAAATTGAGCAAAAAAGGGGATTGGACATTGTTACAATTTCGTACGAATCTCATTCACCTTTTGAGGCAAAATTAATTACCAATGCTTATGCCGATGCGTATGAAAATTTGAGCTTAAAATACACAAGACAGCAATTAACGACTGTGGTTGAATTCTTAAAGGAGCAACGCATTGAAAAATACAATTCACTTTTAGGTGTTGAAGAAAAAATTAAGAGTTTCCAAGTTGATGGTGGAATTATTGCACTTGATGAACAAGCAAAAGCTTTGATTGATATGCTTTCAACTTTTGAAGCTCAGAGAGATGCCGCTTCAATTGAAATGATTGCAACTCAAAAAATGGCAAGTTCGTATAAATCTGAAATTGACAGACAAAATCCAAGTATTAGTAAGTATATTGAAAGTTATGCAGCTGAACCAAAAATGAAGAGTTTGCAAGAGCAAATTGCACAATTGGAAATTCAACGCGATTTGGCTCTTTCTGATACTTCTATTTCTGATGCTTCTGAGAAGAAATTGGTAAACCAAACAAATAGACGCATAAAAGAACTTAGAGTGGAGTTAGATAGGGAACTCAATACTTACAAACAATCAATTTTTGCATCTTCTCCAGAAGAATTAAAAGAACTTTCAGTTTCTTTGTTGGAAGCAGAAGTCAAGTACGAGTCATTAAAAAGCACATATAATAAAACAAAAGATATTGTAAAAGCTTATGAAGCTCGTTTTAATGAACTTCCAAAACAAACTATTAGTTTAGCAAGATTGACTCGTGAATTAAATGCAAATGAAAAACTTTATCTTTTGGTAGAAGAAAAATATCAAGAATCTTTAATTGTTGAGCAATCAACTGCTGGAAATGTATTAATTATAGATCCAGCAATTAGACCTTTATTGCCTTCAAAACCTAATAGAAAACTTATTGTTTTAATTGGTTTAGTTCTTGGAATGGGAATTGGATTCGGTTTTGCATTTATTCGCAATTTCTTAGATAATACCGTAAAAACTCCAGAAGATATTCAAAAGAAAAACATTAATGTTCTTGGCTGGATTCCTAAAATTGAAGGGGTTGCTTTAAATAAGGAATTTGAATTTATTATTGCAAAGAAATCAGATTCAATCTATAGTGAGGCTTTTAGAGCGTTAAGAACAAAAATTCAGTTTGCAAAAATTGACAAAAAGAACATTAGCACAATCCATGTTACATCTTCAACTCCTTCAGAAGGTAAAACTACGGTTTCTGTAAATATTGCTGGTAGCTTTGCTCAAACAAACAAAAAAACTGTAATTGTTGATTGTGATTTAAGAAAACCTAGAATGCACAAAGTTTTTGGTAGCCAAAGATATCCTGGATTTACTGATTACTTTTTGGGTGATGCAAGTTTTGAGAGCATTGTTCACAAATCAGAGTTACCAAATCTTGATTTTATAACTGCTGGAACAATTCCTCCAAATCCATCTGAAATATTAGGTTCTGACCAAATGATGGCTTTTATTGAAAAATTAAAAGGAATTTATGATTTAGTTGTTATAGATTCACCTCCAATTATTGCAGTAACAGATTCAGAAATTCTTTCAAGAATGGCTGATGCATCAATTCTTGTTGCTTCTGCTGGAGAGACTGATACTGAATTAATGGTAAAAGCAGTTGAATTAATGCGTCACGAAAATAAATCCTTTATTGGAGTTGTGTTAAATAAATTTAGTTATCGTAGCGGCTATGGTTCATATTATAAGTACTATTACTACTATTCCCACAATAAAGAAAACGCAAAAATTAAAAATAAAAAAGCATAATATTAAAGCCCTCAACTTGAGGGCTTTGTTTTTAGGTGATAATTTATGAAAACTGCAGTAATAACTGGTGGAGCCGGATTTTTAGGATCACATTTATGTGACAAATTAGTCGAAAATAATATAAAAGTTATCTGTGTTGATAATTTACTTACAGGTAGTTTTAATAATATTTCACACCTTTTTGAAAATGATTTGTTCAAATTTATTAAACATGACGTAACAAATTTTATTCATATCGGAGTAAAAGTAGATTATGTTTTGCATTTTGCTTCACCTGCAAGTCCGATTGATTATCTCAAACTACCAATTCAAACATTAAAAGTTGGCTCTTTGGGCACACATAATGCACTTGGACTTGCAAAAGCTAAAAATGCAAGATTTCTGTTAGCTTCAACTTCGGAAGTCTATGGTGATCCACTCGTTCATCCACAAAAGGAAGACTATTGGGGAAATGTAAATCCAATCGGTCCACGCGGTGTTTATGATGAAGCAAAACGATTTGCCGAAGCATTAACAATGGCTTACCATCGATATCATAATGTTGATACAAGAATTGTAAGAATATTTAATACTTACGGACCAAGAATGCGAGCTAATGATGGACGCGCTCTACCAGCATTTATTTCGCAAGCTTTGAATGGCGAAGATTTAACAATTTTTGGAAATGGGGAACAAACACGTAGCTTCTGTTTTGTATCCGATTTGGTCGATGGAATTTATAAATTATTGCTCTCAGATGTTATAAATCCAATAAATATTGGAAATCCAAATGAAATAACCATTAACGAAATAGCTAATGAAATTATAACTCTAACTAACAGTAAAAGTAAAATAGTTCATAAAGAATTGCCAATTGATGATCCAAAAGTGAGGCAGCCAGATATTTCCAAAGCTGAAAATCTGTTAAATTGGAATCCCAAAATTGCTCGAAAAGAAGGATTTGAAATTACTATTAAGTATTTCAAAGAATTGTAGAAAATTATTTCTAAAATTGAATAAACAAAAAACCCCAGAATAATCTGGGGTTTTTTATAACATTTATGTGGAGAGAATTACATCATTCCACCCATACCGCCCATACCACTCATATCTGGCATAGAAGGCATTTTTGAATCTTCAGCTTTTTCGTAGATTACAGCTTCAGTTGTTAACAATAAAGAAGAAACAGAAGCAGCATTTTCTAAAGCGGTTCTTGTAACTTTTGTTGGGTCAATAACACCAGCAGCAATCATATTTTCATATACTTCAGTTGCGGCGTTAAATCCATAATCGTCTTTTCCTTCAAGAACTTTGCTTAAAATAACAGCTCCTTCAAGTCCAGCATTGTAAGCAATTTGTTTCAAAGGTTCTGAAAGGGAATTTCTGATAATTTTGATACCAGTTGTTTGGTCATTATTAGCACCTTCTAAACCTTCCAATACTGAAATTGCTCTAACTAATGCAACGCCACCACCAGCAACTATACCTTCTTCAACAGCAGCTCTTGTTGCATGCAAAGCATCTTCAACACGAGCTTTTTTCTCTTTCATTTCAATTTCTGTAGCTGCACCAATTTTAAGAACTGCAACACCACCTGCTAATTTTGCTAATCTTTCTTGTAATTTTTCTCTATCGTAATCAGATGTTGTATTTTCTATTTGAGCTTTAATTTCATTAACTCTTTTTAGAATATCTTCTGAACTTCCACTTCCTTCAACAATAACAGTTTTATCTTTATCTATAACTACTTTTTTAGCAGTTCCGAGGAATTCTTCGGTTGCATTTTCTAATTTATAACCACGTTCTTCAGAAATAACAGTTCCTCTTGTCAGTACTGCAATATCTTCCAACATGGCTTTTCTTCTATCGCCAAAACCTGGAGCTTTAACAGCAGCAATTTTTAGAGTTCCCCGTAATCTATTAACAACCAAAGTAGCTAATGCTTCGCCTTCTAAATCTTCGGAAATAATTACTAAACCTCTACCTGATTGAGCAACTTTTTCAAGAATTGGTAAAAGATCTTTCATTGTAGATATTTTTTTATCATAGATTAAGATGAAAGGATTTTCAAGAACTGCTTCCATAGTTTGAGAATCTGTAACAAAATATGGCGATAAATAACCACGGTCAAATTGCATACCTTCAACTATTTCCAATTCTGTTTCGGTACCTTTTGCTTCTTCAACTGTAATTACACCATCTTTGCCAACTTTATCCATTGCATCAGCTATTAAATTTCCAATTGTTGTATCGTTATTTGCAGATATTGCTCCAACTTGTGCAATTTCGGCTCTTCCTTCAACTTCTTTTGAAGAACTTTTTAAATATTCAATAACTCTTTTAATTGCAATGTCAATACCTCTTTTTAAATCCATAGGATTTGCACCAGCGGTAACATTTTTTAATCCTTCACGATAAATTGCTTGAGCCAAAACAGTTGCAGTAGTTGTTCCATCACCAGCAATATCACTAGTTTTTGATGCAACTTCACGAACCATTTGTGCACCCATGTTTTCAACTTCATCTTTTAATTCAATTTCTTTTGCAACTGAAACACCGTCTTTTGTTACTGTAGGTGCACCAAATTTTTTATCCAAAACAACATTTCTACCTTTTGGTCCTAAAGTTACTTTAACAGCGTTTGCTAATTTGTCAACTCCATTTTTAAGTGAACTTCTAGCATCATTGCCATATTCAATTACTTTTGCAGACATACGTCCTCCATAGTTTTATAATTAATTAGTAAAATAAAATTTCTTATTTTGTACTTATGAGATGCTTTTTATTTGAAATGGATTCATAAACGAATATATTTTTTAGCACTCATAAATCGGGAGTGCTAATATAGGAATGAATAGTGACATGTCAAAGGAATATAAAATATTTAATGTTTTACCTTGTTTTTTCATTTTTTGCAGTAAGCATTTCAATTATTCTACGACGAAGTTTTAGTAGTTGATAAATTAATTCAGCTAATCCAGAACAGATTGAGAAGGAGAGTAATCCAGCTAGAAATATTAAAAGGGCTTCAAAATAGTTGCCATTAGATATGTAGTAAATTGATATAAAAAGTCCAAAAACAAATATTATAACTCCGACAACAGATAACATAACTCCAACTGGACTCGAAATTTTAGTTCTATTTACAATCATTTTTCTCTCAAATAGTTGTTTTTAGTTAATATCGAAAATATTTTCATTAAGTTAATACCTAATCTAAAATATTTGCGTTCATTAAATACGAAATGTGAAAAACCAAGTTAATTCGTTGATATATATTCTTTTGCAGTTAAAAAGTTAGTTGTTTATTTTACGTTATAAACATTTATATTTTATAATAATTTAGAATCTCAATTTAAATGTAGTTTTAAAGGATTTACAATGAAATTTCGCTTAAAATCGTTAATTGTATTGTTATTTATGTTGATTTTGTTTAGTTGTGGAAACGAAAAAGAAGTTGATAAACAGATAAAATCTGAAATTTATTTAAATAACATAGTTCAAATAGATAATAATTTAAGTATTTCATTCCAAATTCCTAATAAATGGAATGAAATGCCAACGTCGCTTTCTGAAAAATTGGTTGCAAGAATAAGCAAAAATGGAGAAGACGATTTTATTGTATATGCTCCCAAATCTTTTTTTTACAATTCTGAAACAAATTCTTTGTTACGAGTTGGGAGCATAAAATTTCAGAATAATGTTTCGTCAGATTCGCTAACAATAGAGAATTATATATCCATTTTTAGAAAATTTAATAGTGGATTAGTTGTTGATGTGACCGAAATTGAAAACTCTCTTTTTCCTATAAAACAAATAAAAATTGCTAAAAACAATCTCCTTTCGTTCAAATATTTATTCCAAAACAAAAAAAGCGAAATAATACAATTTGATTTTTCTATTAAAGAAGAGGAATATTCTGAGATTTATCCAACAATTATTGCATCAATTAAATCAATTAAACTAATGTAAATAAGTTGGAATAATAATGCTTAAATCAAGCAATTTCTTTTGCAATATCTTAAATTTAACTAGTTAAAAATATTATTTGAGGATATAATGAAATTTACTTTGAATGTTGACCATGTTGCAACATTAAGAAACGCAAGGGGAGAGCAACAACCGGACCCAGTTACATTTGCGTTAATGGCTGAGCAATTTGGTGTTGATGGAATTGTAGTTCATTTGCGAGAGGATAGAAGGCATGTAAATGAACGTGATGTGCGTCTGTTGCGCGAAATGGTTACTACAAAACTTGACCTTGAAATGGCTGCTGTTGATGATATTATTGATATTGCCTGCGACGTTCAACCAGAATTGGCTACTTTAGTGCCAGAAAAACGACTTGAACTAACAACCGAAGGCGGATTAAACGTAATTGATAATCTCGATAAAATCCAAAATGCAATTACTCGTTTGCACGAAAGTGATATTTTAGTTTCTCTTTTTGTTGAACCTGATATTGAGCAAATTGATGCCGCTCATGGAATTAATGCTGATATGATTGAAATTCATACAGGAAATTACGCAAATGCAAATTCTGAAGTTGATATGTTTATTGAACTTGATAGAATAAAATTGGCTGTCGCTCATGCAAAAAAACTAGGTTTAGGAGTAAATGCTGGTCACGGATTAAATTATAGCAATATTAAAGATTTTCTTGAAGTTGAAGGAATTGATGAAGTTAGTATTGGACAAGCAGTTATCGCACGTTCAGTTTTTGTCGGTTTAGAAAAAGCAATTTCCGAAATGCGAAGTTTAATTAAATGATTTATTTAACGTAAGTTACACCGAATTACTTCATCAACTTGAAAAACATTATGGCAAAAATAACCATCGATAAATTGAAAAATAAGCTTAATTATCATTATAAAGCATTTGATAGAACTAAAATATCTCCAGATCCAATTGAATTTCCGCACAAATTTACTAATCCAAACGACATTGAGATTACAGCTTTTATAGCTTCCGTTTTTGCTTATGGAAATGTAACTCAGATTTTGAATTCATTGACTTCCATTTTTGAAATTGTTGGAAATGAACCACATAATTTTGTTATGGAATTTAATTATCAAAAAGATAAATCACTTTTTAAGGATATTAAACATCGTTTTTACACTAGTGAAGATATTGCTGCTTTGTTTGCTGGGCTTAATTTAATTTACAATACTTATGGCACGCTCAATTACCTTTTTCTGTTATATTATTTCGAAAAAGCCGATAATGTTAAGGGAGCATTATCATTTTTCTCAAATAATTTGACTGATATAGTTACAAAAGCCTCAAAATTATCAACAGATGGCATAAAATTTATGTTTCCTGATCCAGCAAAGGGGAGTGCTTGTAAGCGACAAAACCTCTTTTTACGTTGGATGGTAAGAAACGACGAACTCGATTTTGGACTTTGGAAAGAAATTCCAACAAATAAATTGGTAATACCAGTAGATACTCATATTGCACAGATTAGTCAAAAGCTGAATTTAACAACTCATAAAGTTGTTTCTTGGAAAATGGCGGAAGAAATTACAAATAATCTTAAGAAATATGATTTTAACGACCCTGTTAAATACGATTTTGCATTATGTCATATTGGAATGAGAAAATTAGACTTTTAAATGCTTTTATTTAATTCAACTTATTGTTTAATAACAAGTTAACCTATGTATATATGAAAATAGCAGTTATAATAAATCCAGAATCTGGCAAGGGAAATGGGCGTAAATTTTATGAGACGTTGAAAATCGCAAATTTCGATAAATCCCAAGTTGAGTTTTTTATCACGGAACGACCTTTACACGCAGTAGAAATTGCCAAAAATGTTTCAAATTATGATAGAATTATAATTTGTGGAGGTGATGGAACGCTTCATGAAGTAATAAATGGCTTAAAAACTGATTCAAATGCACTTTTAGGATTAATTCCAATTGGTTCAGGAAATGATTTTTCTTTGTCATTTCATAGTGGTAAAGAAGATAACATGTCATTGTTTGAATATTGCTTAACCGAAAATCCTAAAATTAGAAATATAAATTTTGCCGAGGTTAAAATTATTGATGCAAATGGTGTTATTTTTCAAAAACGATTGATTAATAGTTTTGGAGTTGGTTTTGATGCAAAAGTAGCATATTACAATCAACACAAAAAAGTTTTTAGTGGAACTATTTCTTATATATATGCGATAATGAAATCACTGGTTGAATTTAGTAAAATTGATTTTGAAGCAACTTTTGATGAAAATAATATTTCGGGAAATGCCTTATTTTGTGCAGTTGGAAATGGACGGAGCATTGGCGGGGGATTATATTTAATGCCAAATGCCAAAGTTGATGACAATATATTGAATTTAAGCATTGTTTCCATCAATTCGAGATTTAAGCTTCTTGCCTTGCTCCCAAAAGCGATGTCAAATTCATTAAGTTCCAGAAAAGAATTAGTCCAAAAAGAGTTTCACACACTTAATTTAAAACTCAAACATCCATTTTATGCTCACATTGATGGCGAAGTTATAACAGATAAAGCAAAACATATCACAATTACTTTGTCAGAAACTAAGTTAAATTTTATTTGCAAAAATATTTAGAGGAATTATGTTTTTTAAAAAAATAAATCACAGAGAGTTTGATCATATTCCACGTTTTTATAAACCAGAACTTGATAATAAAGAACGCAGGAAAAAGAAATTAAATTTACGAGCTACATCAAAATTAAGGACTAAAAACAAACTACCGATTTATCTTTTAGTCTTACTTGGAATTATCATATACTTTCTAATAAAATTGAAAGGGGTATAATTGCAGTAGTTAATATGTTTTCATAAACAATTACTTAGTTTACATAATATACATTATGCGTCTTTTATATCTATTTGAGATAAGTTCAATAAGATTAAACTTATCTCAAATAAAACTTTATTATGGCTTCTTATAAATTATACAAGTTACTGTTTTATCATCTCCACCCATGTTTATTGACATTCCGTAAGGTTTTCCATCACTTAATTTAATTTGAGCGTCGCCAGCTTTTTCTGTTAATTGTTGCCAAATTGTAACAGCTTGATGAATTCCAGTTGCACCAACTGGATGACCCCAACCAATTAAACCACCAGTTGTATTAAATGGAATAATTCCATCACGCATTGTATTTCCGTTAGAAACAAACTCTGCACCTTTGCCGTGCTCCGCAAATCCTATTGCTTCAACCGCCATAATTCCTGCAATTGAAAAACAATCGTGAGCTTCAACAGTTCCAAGTTGTTCTTTAGTTATTCCTGCTTTTAAAAGGGCTTTAGACACAGCATTTTCTGTTGTTAAAAGTCGAGTTGGGTCTTCAGGCTTTGTTGTAATATCATCTTCAGCTTGAGCAAAACTAATGATTTCGACAGTATCTTTTAAATCGATATTGCATCTTTTTAATCCTTCTAAAGTCATAAGTGCAATTGCAGAACTTGCATCAGAAACTTTGGAACAATCATAAACAGTTAAATTATCAACAAATGTCTTTCCATTTGGTTCAACTGTAGCAGTTTTGAATAAATCATTATCATTATTATGATATTCTTGAGCTGTTTTATCTAAACGTGCGTTATTTATAGCATTTACATACCATTGAATCATGCCATTTCTAGCATATTCTTTACCATATTTTTCATAATATTTGCCAGCTCTATCACTAAACTGTCCAGGAAAGAAATGTGCGTGTCCATTTTTTCTATCTTTCCACCATCCAGCAGTTGCTAAATAATCGGCACCATAGACCGCTTTTACAGTATTTTGAACTTCAACTCCGAGAGCTAAAATTACATCACTTTCGCCAGACAATAGAAATTTTATGGAAGTTGCTAAACCAAGTCCACCAGATCCGCATGCTCCCTCAACTCTATTTGATGGTTTATATCTTAATTTCTCATTAATATACGGAGCATATCCAGGTAGATTTCCTTGGTTATTATATTGGGCTGCATTAAAATTTGAAATTACAGTTTCATCAACATTCTGTGCTCCGCCAATTTGTTCAAGCGTTGCATTTCCAGCTTCTTTAATATAATGTTCTAAACCTGGTCTTTCTTTTTTAGGATTAAATTCATTTCGTCCAGTTCCCAAAGAAATTGTGTTATATCCAGCAGTAATAAATATTCTTTTATTCATTATTTTTCCTCCAAAGGTAAATAGTTGTTTATTGGACCATAACAATGGAAAAAACCAGTTAACATAACGTCATTTACATCTTTTTCAGTTTTAGCAACATTTTGTTCCACTAATTTTAATCCAATTTCCCTTGTTCCTTTTAGATATTTTTTTGCAACAGTTGCACCAAGTGATTTATCATAATTTAAGTTTTCAAAATAGTCTTTAAGTAAACTATCTTTATCTTTCATCTTAATAATTTCTTTCCAACTTATATAATTACTTGGTAATTTTCCAATAATTTCACTTAATTTGTTCGAAATTGTTTCATAATCGACATATTCTTCTTTATAAAAGTCATAAATACCAATTAATTTTCCTTTATTATATTTCAAAATTCCATCTTTTTGTGAACCATCAGAATTTTGTCCACCCTTCACTCCCCTTTCAAATAAAGAATCAAGCAAGTTGCTGTGAATGTCTTCATTTTCAAAATATGGATTCATCACTTCCATAATATACTTGCAAACATCAATTCCCACATAATCAACAAGTTGAAATATTCCCATCGGACGAATCAAAAAATCCTGCGAAACTTTATTTACTATATAAACAGCTTCTGGAAATCCGTATTCAGATTTTAACTCATTTAGAAGTTGAATTCCTAAAAGTGCATCACGCATAAAGTGGCCATTTCCAATAAATCCTGCAATATCATTGGAGTTAACAACAAATTTACGAAGTTTTTTGGCATATTCTAATGCAAATAAATTCAAGTCCGTAATTGTGTCGTTTCCATTAATTAGTTCAACCAATTTCTGTATTGCTGGAGGATTATAAAAATGAAATCCGATAATTCTACCATCTAAATTTGCATTTTCATTTAAATAACTTATTGGAACTGAGGAGGTATTGGTGAAAAACCAAGGATTTTTGTTATTATTTGCGTCAATTTTTTTAATAAGCATTATTTTTAATTCTGGATTTTCATTAACTGCTTCAAAAATAACATTTGAATGATATGCCGATTCGACCAAAGTAGATGGACGAATAATTGCCAATATTCTGTGAATATATTCATCAATAATTTCGTGATTATAAATTAAATTTTGGTTTTCTGAATAAAATTCACGCAAAACGTTTATTTTTTTTTCTGCAATCTTTCTACTTTGTACTCTAACATATTCGAGTAATCCAAATAATGCACTATCAGAAACATCTATTGCATTAAGTATAAAAGTTAGTTTGCTATTTTCTTTTTTGTAACTCAAATCAGCCATTTCTACAGCGGTTAGAAGCAGAATTCCACTTCCCATTTTACCAGCTGCTCCGAGAATGCTAACATTTGAAAGTCTTTCATCATAGTTCATAAAAATTCCTTTAAAATTTACAATGTAAAAAAATAGTTTTTTATTAAATGAAAGACAAGAAAAAACATGATAATTGTTAAAAACGATGTAAAATTGGACAAATATTATTGAAATATTTGTCCAATATAATTATTCAACTTCAAATGATAAGCAGCATTTCAATTTTCCGCAAGGTCCGCTGTGTTTTGCAAGAAATGATGTTAAATTTTGGTCATGAGCAATCTGGGTAGTTACTTTTTTGAAACTTGTTATAAAACTTGTGCAACAATATTCACGTCCGCAAGAACCAACTCCACCTATTAGTTTTGCCTCATCTCTAACTCCAATTTGTCGTAATTCAATGCGAGTTTTAAATTCGTTGGCAAGTTCTTTAACTAATTGTCGGAAGTCAATTCTTCCATCTGCAGTATAATAGAAATAGAGTTTTTTCCTATCAAATTGATAATGTACATCAACTAATTTCATTTCTAAATTAGCTGATTTAATGGCTTCTAAAAAGAAATCCTTAGCTACTTTTGCATTTTGAGTATTAGTTTCATACTTTTTAACATCTTCATCGGTTAATTTTCGAATTATTTTAGGCAACTCTTCACCACAAAGACCAAATTTCTGACGTTTAAATTTAACAACGTGATTGGATTCGGTTACAATAGCAACTTCAATTCCATCTGGAATTTGAACTAAAATCACATCATTATTATGAAATGTAATATCATTCGATTCAAACATGCAAAAGTGTTTTCCAATTACGCCTTTACTGTTAGCTTCAACAATATTTCTTCCATCAAGTGGAGTCTGGTCACTTAAATCCATTTCGCAAAGTTCACAATGACTTTTCTCTAATTGAATATTTTTCAAATCTTCAATTATTTTATCCTTAAAATCGTTGTTAAACTGAATTTCGAGGTCGGAAACAGAAGAAACTAACTCTTTATTTTTTATAAATGATAAATCTATATTATACATTAATTACCTTTTTGCTATAGCTGATAGGCTAAATATAACGTTCAACATTATTAGATTCAAGTTAATATTGTAATCAATATTCTTGTTTAAACTAGTTAATTCACAAACTACTTCATCTAATCTGACTAAACTAAATTTTTTTATGAATTTTTCCATTGCTTCTTCATGCCCTAAACAGTGAATATCTTTTACTCCAATTTTCAATTTTTGAACATCATTTATCCAATTTATTATTAGTTGTAAAACCATTGGAAACAATGATTTAGGATTTGCTTCAATAGATGAAGCAAATAATTTTATTGCAACATTATATTTGCGACCCATTGAGTTGCGAATAATATCGATAGATGTTTCTAGTAATTTATCAAAATCAAGAGATAGTATTTCAAAAATTTTGTGAATAGAACCTTCTGCAAATGGAATTATTTTCTTTCTAACAGCAAAATCAATTTTAAAATTGTTTTCTAAAATTGTATCAACTTCGTTATCTTGTAATGGAGAGAAAGGAACTTCCCAACACCTTGATTTAATTGTAGGAAGCAACAAATTCTGATTTTCTGTTATAAGTATAAAAATAACTCCGCGTGGAGGTTCTTCCAAACTCTTTAAAAGTGCATTTTGAGATTCATCTCCCATTAAATGAGCATCTTCAATCAAAACTAATCTGTAAGGTAAATCTTCATAACTGTAATTAAGATTTTTCTTAATTTCTCGAATAGTACTAATTTTTATGCTAACTGCACTTTCAAAAGAAACTTCATGAAAAGGATTATTGATTTTTTTTTCAAATTCACTTTTAAAAATTGCTATTTCGTCCTCGTTATATTTAACAAACGGAAGATCGTCACTTAATTCTGATTTGCCTTTAAAAAGAGGTAAAATATATTTTATAAAAGGTTCTTCGAGCTTGTCAATTTGAGAATTGAAATTTTTATCAGGTATTTTACCACGAAGCAATTCTTTTAAAAATTGCTTCGCTACAAAATGTTGTCCAACATTTCTTGTTCCTGTAAACAAAAGAGAATGAGGAATATTGCCAGAAATTATAAATTTATTAAGCGCATCCACTGCCCTTTTCTGACCAACAATGGTGCTTAAATAATTTTGCATAATAAACTATATTTAAATGAATTTAGTTGAAAAACTAAATAACGAAATAAATTAATTATATTCGTCGTCGTCTTGGAAGAAGAAATCTTCGTCAGTTGGATAGTCAGGCCAAACATCTTCGATAGATTCATACAATTCTTCAGAAGAATCAAGTTCTTCTAGATTATAAATAACCTCACGAGGAGCACCAACTCTATCTGCATAATCAATCAATTCTTCTTTGGAAGCAGGCCAAGGGGCATCGTCAAGATAAGAAGCTAATTCAATAGTCCAAATCATACAGTTTTAATCCTTATTTAATTGTGCAATTTCAAAAATATTAACGTCGTCAAAAATAAAATTTCGAGGATTTAATGCAATTCCATTATGTTTAACTTCATAATGCAAATGAGGTCCGGTGGATAAACTACCAGAGCTTCCAGTAAGTCCTATTAAATCACCACGGTTAACTTTTTGACCTTCTTTAACTTTAAATTTATTTAAGTGTCCATAAAGCGTTTTATAACCAAAACCATGATTGATAACAATTGTTTTACCTAAACCGCCTTTAATTTCAGCAAATTCTATAACACCCGAACCTGGAGCATAAACTGGCGTATTGTAATCTGCAATAAAGTCTAATCCATTATGCATCCTAGTAATTTTCAATATTGGATGCAATCTCATTCCAAATCTATCACCATAACTACCAATTGTTGGTTTTATTGCAGGAATTGCATCAAACAATTTGGAGTTATTTTCAATTTTTTGATGAATTTGTCTATAATTTTTATCTTCAATTTTAATTTTAGTTTCTATAGATTCAACAAATCCATCTAAAGAACTAATTAAATCGTTTAATTCACTATTTGTAGAAATATCACTACTTTTGAAAACAGCACCGCCCAATCCAACGTTTCTATCTTCTATTGAAAGTGGTTCCAAATTATTTACAATTCTTAGCTCATTGTTTGTTTCGGATAAATTATCAAATTTTTCAGAAAATACAATTAAATTTTTCTGGACTTCAATTAATTTATTTTTTAGAATTTCATTTTCGGAGGTTAATTGTCTTATTTGTGAATTAGGATTTATCGAAATATCCAAAGTAAAATATAGGCTAAACAAACCGATGGTAATTAATGCAGAAACTAATAAAACAAGCGAAAAAAACTTCTTTCGATATCCTTCAACTTCTATAAACTTGAGTTTTGTATTTGAAAAGTAGTAGTATTTTTTCATATTTTATCTTTTTCATCTTAAAGTGATTTAGATGAAATAATTTTAATAAAGATTCACATTTTTTTAATAAGTGCGAAGCTACAAAAAGGAAGCAACTAAATCAAGTTCTAAAATAAAATCATTCAAAATCATGTTCAAAATAATTTACATTGCTAATATCAATTTCGTTATTTGTTTCCATTTTTTGCTGAATTTTACTTGATAATTCCTTTGCAGCATCATATCCATAATGTTTTAATAAATAATTTAAGGCAATTACTTCGGCAACAACTGTTACATTTTTACCAGGAACAATCGGCAATTTTACATAAGGAATATCTACATTCATTATTGGAATTTTTGTGCCGTCTAATCCAGTTCGAGTATATGTTTCTTTCGAATCCCAGACTTCAAGTTCAACAACCACTTCAAGACGCTTTTGAAAACGAATGGCACGAACTCCAAACATACTTCTTACGTCAATAATACCAATTCCTCTAATTTCCATAAAATGGCTGCCAAGAGTTGTTCCAGCACCAATTAAGATACCTTCACCTTTTTTTGTTAAAATTACAACGTCATCAGCCACAAGTCTGTGTCCCCTTTCAACTAAATCGAGAGCAACTTCACTTTTGCCAATTCCAGATTTTCCGACAAATAACATTCCAACACCATAAACATCAACAAATGACGCATGAACTGATAATTTGTGTGCAAAAATATCATCAAGAAAATCAACAATAAGATACGAATTTTTGGTAGTATCTAATTCTGAGCCAAAAATTGGCACTTCATTTTTGAAAGCTAATTCTAAAAGTTCAGGAAATGGTTTAACTCCATTTGTAATTACTATACAGGGGATATCGAATTCAAAAATCTTTTCAAATATTTTTACTCTATTTTCTAATGGAATACTATTAAGGTAACTTATTTCTGTGTTCCCAAATATTTGAATTCTGTTGTATGTAAATAGCTTTACAAATCCAGCCAAAGCTAAACCCGGTCTGTGCAAATTTGGTTGTGTAATGAATCTATCAAACCCAATTTCACCAGTAAATGATGTAAGTCCAAAGTTTTTACTTGTATGCTTAAAAAAATAGCCAATTGTAATTTTATCTTTTCTATAAATGCTGTCTTCGTTTATTTTCATTTATTAAATCATAATTCCTAATTTAATTTATAAAAAAGGGCTTTCTCTAAAAATTCAAATTTACCAAGAGAAAGCCCGTGTTAATCTATTTTGAAATCTTTTTAGATTTTTCCTTTTTAAGCAAACGCTTCATTTTATCAACGCTTGCACTTACCGATTTTTCAAAATCTTCAGAATCTTCAGAAATTGTTAAAGATTTACTTGGAATATTAACTATTAACTCAGCAGTTTTTATACTATCCTTTTCATGGATATAACTTAAAATAACGTCAATGTCTAAAATTCCATCGTGAAATTTTTCTAACGATTTAACTTCTTCATTGATAAATTCTTTAAGTGTCTCTTTTGCTTTAAATTTGCGTGAAGTTATGTTGATATTCATTTGAACCTCCTATGATTTTGGATGAGATGTTTTGTAAGTTTTTTTTAATCTTTCAACACTAACATGTGTATAAATTTGAGTAGTACTTAAATTTTCATGTCCCAATATCTCTTTAACACTCAATAAATCAGCACCGTTATCCAACATATGTGTTGCTGCGCTATGACGAAATACGTGTGGTGATTTTTTGGAAATATCACTTACTAATTGAATATTTTCTTTAACATATTTTTGGATTATTCGTGAGTAAATACGTTTTCCAGTAACTGTTAAAAATAATGGGGTTAATTTTGATTTTGGCGCTACTGCATTTAAATAATTTTGAATTGCTACAATGGAATTTGAACCAAGTGGTACAATTCGCTCTTTTGAACCTTTACCTTTAACCTTAACGCTTCTACCGAATAAATCAATATCGCTGTAATTTAACGAGCAAAGTTCAGATACACGCAAAGCTGAGCCATAAAGTAATTCCATAATTGCAATTAAAAGTAAGTTTTTCTCTTTTTCCTCCTCTTGTGTTAGATTTTTAATGATGTTTTCAAATGAGTTTAGCGAAAGAGTTTCTGGTATTTTCCTTTTTATTTTTGGATTAGAAATATCTTTTAGAGGATTATTTTCAACAAATCCATTCCTAATTGCAAATCGGAATATTCCCCTTAAAGTTGTCAATTTACGAGCAATTGTAGAAGTCGAATTTTTATCAGAATTAAGATAAACTGTAAAAAGACGAATATGTTTTTTTGTAACATTATTTATATCTGAAATGTTAAATTGTTCTAAAAACTTTGTAAATTGAACTAAATCACGTTGATAAGCCGAAATTGTATGATTTGAGGCATTTTTTATGCCCTTTAACTCACTTAGGAACTGTTCGATAAGTATCTCAAATTTCAAAATAATTCCTCTTAATAATCAAAAATTGTAATTACTTTCAGTTAATTGTATCAGTGGAAAACAAAGTAACTCTACTGCCTGGTAATAATCTTGAATCATAATCAACTAAAGAGACAAGCACTAACCAATTAATATCTTCGAGAGTAATTTGTGGCTTTTCTGTCATTAATATTTGCTCAATTATAATTTCTAAATCAGAATATTGTATTAATCCAATATTTTGAAGATAAATTAGATAGTTATAAAACTCCAATCCAATTGCTTCAATTTCATCTTGGCTCAAAATTCTGACACCTTTTTGAGTGTTTTTACTCTTTACTTCACTTAAAATATTGTTAGTAGTTATTTTATCATAAACTAGACTAAATGCAGCAGAAACCGTCTGTTTATCAAATACTTTTTCCTTATTAATGATATCAATAACATCATCAAGTGAAAACTTTTTATTTAATCCATCTAATATTTTGGCTAAAACTTCAACAACTTTAGTAGTCATATTCAACAATTATGTTTTTATATTCTTTTTCAAATAATTCTGTGTAAAAATCTTCCTCTTTTTTCATTTTTCGTTTTTTTGATGACTCTTCATCATCATAACCTAATAAATGTAAAATGCCGTGAATTACAAGTCTAATAATTTCACTATCCAATGTTACTTTGTATTTTAGCGAATTATTTATTGCTTCATCAACAGAAATAAATAGCTCTCCATCCAGCAAAGTATTACTTCCAGAATAGTTAAAAGTAATAATATCTGTATTAAAATTGTGGTTAAGGTAGTCTTTATTAATGTTCAAAAGATACTCTGCATCAACGAAATTTATACTAAGCGATTCAAGTTTAAAACTCAACTTGTTTGATAAATTTGTAACAAGTGAATGAATTATTTTCTTTTCAACTTTAATGTTTTTAGATGTAGAAACCGAAAGATTTTTCAATAGTAATTCTCTTTGTTTGGTTTTTAATATATTGTATTATCGGATTATTATCAAGAGTTTTTAACAATAATTTATATTTTTTGTTATGAATTTGTGTTTCCAATTCTTTTTACAACAACAACGGTTTTATCGTCCGTATAAACCCCATTACTCGAAAATTTATAAACATCATCCAATATTTTTAGCGCTAGTTCTTTCGCTGACAAATGATAGTTCGATTTTATAATATTTTCTAATCTATCTTCTTCGTAAAAATCAAAATTTTTGTCAGCTGCTTCAACGATGCCGTCGGAATAAATAACCAATACATCGCCAATTTCTATGTTGATGCTATCTGTTTTATATTTTGAATTTGGAGCTGGACCTAATAAAGGACCAGTTGAAGCCAAATATTTTACTTCTTTTTTTTCAACGGAATAGAATATTGGTGAATTATGACCTGCATTTCCATAAAGGAAAAGTCCTTTTTCATCATTTGAAATTTCGCCATAAAACAGAGTGGTAAATCTATCGTCACTAAATATTTTGTTAATAATTTTATTCAATTTGTTCAATAAAGCAGATATTTTGATTTCAAAATTCACTGCCATACGAATTGCACCTGTAATATACATTGCTTCGGCAGCCGCACTTATTCCTTTTGAAGCAGCATCTCCAACAATAATTCCTAATCTATCCGATTCAGAGCCAAAATTTAAGTAATCAAAAAAATCGCCACTCATAGTTTTTGCTGGAATTGTAACGCCAAAAAGTGAATATCCATTAAAAAACAATTCGTGTTCTGGAAGAATACTTTTTTGCAATTTTTTTGCTTCATCAATATCAATATTGATCTCTCTTTGTGAATCTTTATTGCGATTTTCATTAATTTTTGATGTCAAAATTGTAGCAACAATATTCAATGAGTAAAATAAATCTTCATTTACCTCTTCACTATTTACCGCAAAAATGTATTCGTAAAATCTTTTATCTTTTACTTTTTTCTTATCGCCAACACCTGAAGCTGAATATCTAAAAATCCCTTTTTCGATAAGATAATGGTTTGTTTCATTTGCTAAAATGGTTCTTTCATTTGACATTTTTTCAAAAATTGGATTTTCCTTTAGTCTTAAAACAAACGAACTATCAATTTTTTCAACATTTCCGGTTTGATAAAGCAAATCATAGCGTTCATGTAAAACATTTAATTGCCAAAGTCTTCCACCCGTTATATGAATTTGGAAATTATCAACAATTTGGTCTAAAATTTCAATTAAAAATTCTTTTTCGGAATTAAATTTTTGCGAAGCTACTGTTTCTAATGCTTTATATAATTTTTTTTGTCTCATTTTCAGTCTATATATATTATTTTGAATATAAAAGAATTACTTCTTTTATTGCATCTCTGCTTATTTTGTTAAATTCTTTTGCCTCTAAAGTACGCATAATTGAGTTAAAAGTTGGTCTAAAAATTCCTTTGGCAACATAACCACCACCTTCAAAAACACCTAATTTGTCTCTAAACTCTGGTTTATCGGGTGTTGGAATTGGAGTTTCACTTTCTATTTCATTTTTCCATTTTGATGAGAAATTGGCAAGATTTGTAATATTCTTTTCCCAAGGTTCAACTCCTTGTGGATAAATATCACCAAATGTATCGTCATATCCATATTCATCAGCCAAAGCTGCAAGTCCGTGACCAAGTTCGTGGATAAATATTTCTTTAAATTTGGGGTCATTAGTTACAGTTAATGAATAAAAATTAAAAATAGCTCCGCCACCATATTTTTCAGAGTTAGCAAGAATATAAATTTGGTCATAAGGAGCATTTGAAGCAACATCGCAGACTTTTTGGTAATCCTCAGTCATTAAATATCGCTCACTATCAAATGTGTAATACGAACTATTTAGCAAAGTATTTCCCCAAACATCATTTGCTGGAATATCACAAATTGATTCTTTTGATGGAGCTTTTACTGCCCAAAAGTTAAAGTTTGATTTCAATTCGTCAAACGGAGTATATTCAAAAAGATGATTTGCAAGTGTATTGCAATCCGAAATGAATTTATCCATATCGCTTTCTGTATATCCTTCTGGCAAAAAAACAATATCATATTTTTCAGAAGGCGAACCAGAATACATTATTTTTTCAGTTTCATATTTATCACTATTCCCTTTCCGAATAAAATAATTTTCTGGGTTAATATTTAACGAATAAATTTCTTCAAATTTATTTACTTTATCGCGAGAATACATTTTCAAAGTAACATTTTCTTTTGGAAAAGGAAAAATAACAGTTCCGCTATAAGAACGAGTTAATTCTTTGGCTTCTTTTGTAGTTTGCCACTCCTTAAATAAAGTAGAAAACCCTTTTGAATAAATCATTTCATTATTTTTGTTAAACAACGCAATTTTATACTCGCCCAAGTTTAGCGAATCAATTAAATTTATTTTTGGTCCGCCCCAAATTGGTTCTTCAATTAGCTCATCAAAAACAATTTGCTCTAAATTGCTATTTCCGACATGAAAAAAATCAAAACGGAGTGTTTTTTCTAAAAAATATTTATCAAAATTATTTTGAGCAAATAAATTTGCTGCCATAAACAAAAATAAAAATGTACTTTTCATAAATTACTCTTTTAATAAAAAAAGTAACTCAATTTGAGTTACTTTTATAAAAATAAATTGCTTAATTGTTTTAGATTTCATCCTTTTGCGAAACCCCATTTACGTTAGTAGTTTCTTGATTAATTTTAATGGTGCTAAAAATTAGTTTTTCTGATTCAGCAGGATTTGAAACAAATATTTTATCGCCAGATTTAATATTTCCAAGCAAAAGTTCCTCAGAAAGTGGATCTTCAATATAAGTTTGAATAGCACGTTTTAATGGTCTAGCACCAAATTTTGGGTCAAAACCTTTGTTTGTCAAAAATACATCTGCAGTTTCATCAAGTTCTATTTCCATTTTATTTCTGCTTAAATTTTTAACTAAATCCTTCAATTCAATCTTAATTATCTTTGAAATATCAGCTTTATCAAGATTTCTGAATACAATTGTATCATCAACTCTATTTAAAAACTCTGGATTAAACAAATCTTTCATTGCATTTTCAACAGTATTTTTAAGATTTTTATATTTATCAACCTCTTCATCTCCACTAAAACCAAAACCACCAGTATCTCGTATTGATTTTGTTCCAATGTTGGAAGTCATTATAATAATCGTGTTTTTAAAATCGATTTTTCTTCCAAGACTATCGGTTAAAACGCCATCATCCAAAACTTGAAGCAAAATATTAAAAACATCTGGATGAGCTTTTTCAATTTCATCAAAAAGTATTACAGAATAAGGCTTTCGTCTAACTTTTTTTGTTAACTGTCCGCCTTCTTCAAATCCAACATATCCTGGAGGTGCACCAACTAAGCGAGAAACGGAATGTTTTTCCATATATTCACTCATGTCAATTCTTATAAGTGCATCTTCAGAATCAAAAAGGTATTTTGCAAGTACTTTTGCTAATTCTGTTTTTCCAACTCCAGTTGGACCCAAAAATATAAAATTACCTATTGGTTTATTCGGACTTTTTAATCCAGCTCGTGTTCTTCTAATAGCTTTAGATAGCTTTGTAATGGCTTCATCCTGTCCAACAATACTTTCTTTAAGAATGCTTTCCATTTTCATTAATTTTTCAGATTCTTCGAGAGCAACGTTTGTTACTGGAATTCCAGTAATCATTGCAACAACTGTGGCAATATCTTCTTCCGTAACATCATAAACTATGTCTTTGGTTTCCTGCTCCCACTTATCTTTTTCAGATTCCAATTCTGCTTGCAGACTTCTTTCGGTATCGCGTAAACGAGCAGCTTCTTCGTAATCTTGTCTTTTTACAACAGTAATTTTATCACGTTTAATCTTATCAATTTCTTCTTCAAGTCTAATAATTTCATCGGAAACTTTAAAATTACCCATATGAACTCTTGAGCCAGCTTCATCAAGCACATCAATTGCTTTATCGGGGAAATATCTATCAGTAATGTATCTTTCACTCAAATTTACAGCCGCATTTATGGCTGCATCAGAATATCGAACGCTATGATGTTCTTCATATCTAAACTTAATGTTGTTTAGAATTTCGATAGTATCTTCAACGGAAGGTGGCTCAACAATTACTTTTTGAAATCGTCTATCGAGTGCTCCATCAGTTTCAACAAATTTCCTATATTCATCCATTGTTGTTGCACCAATACATTGAATATCACCACGAGCAAGCGCCGGTTTGAACATATTTGAAGCATCCAAAGAACCTGAAGCACCTCCAGCACCAACAATTGTATGAAGTTCATCAATAAAAAGAATTACTTCATCAGCTTTTTCAAGCTCAACCATAAGAGCTTTCATTCTTTCTTCAAACTGACCGCGATATTTTGTTCCAGCAACCATTCCTGCAATATCCAAAGTAACAACTCGTTTATCTTGCAAAATACGTGGAACTTTACGTTCAATTATTCTTAATGCTAATCCTTCTGCAATTGCTGTTTTACCAACGCCTGGTTCACCAATTAAAACAGGATTATTCTTTTTTCTTCTGCTTAGTATTTGTGCAACTCGTTCAATTTCTTTTTCTCTGCCAATAACTGGGTCAAGTTTATCATCTATTGCCAGTTTTGTTAAATCTCTTCCAAAATTATCTAAAACTGGAGTTTTTGATTTTTCCAATTTTGGTTTTTGAAGTGGAGTTGAAAAATTTGATTGCTGCGAAGCAGAGCTACTGCTACTAAGAATTGAATTTAACTCAGTTCGAGCAGTTTCGTATGTAACTTGAAATTGGAGCAATATTTGAGTGGCAACATTATCTTCGTCACGTAAAAGTGAAAGTAAAATATGTTCTGTTCCAATTACGTTTGATTTATATATTTTTGACTCAATTTGCGTTATCTTAAGCACTTTTTCGGCTTGTTTTGTTAATGGAATATTTCCAATTGTTAACGTTCCACCAGATGTTTTTACAGTATTTTCTACTGTTTTCTTTAAAGTTTGTAAATCAACATTTAAGTTTTGAAGAATTTTAACAGCAATTCCATATCCTTCGCGTATTATTCCTAACAATAAATGTTCAGTGCCAATGTAATCGTGACCAAGTCTTAGTGCTTCTTCGCGACTTAATCTTATTACTTCTTGCACTCTTTCTGAAAAATTACCATCCATTTTATTACCTAATTTTTAATCTTTTACAAATTTAATTAAAATATTCGTTAAATATATTTTTATGATGTGATATAGAAACGTTTATGTATGATTTAATATATCAAAATAAATTATATAATCTATTTTTCAACTAAAATATTATCATTTTAGTCTAAATTTCTTGTGTGTTTTATCTTGATTTTATAATTACTTAAACATTTTCAAAGTACTACTTTTGTAATCCTTTCTGTCTTTTTTAAGTTTCACCCTTGAGAAGAAATCGTTTTCTTCTGATTTTGTAGCTCTTGTTAATTTATCTTCAATATAAGTTGTGTTTTTGTTGTTAATTCCATCAATATGGTAAAACTGTTTATCAAGTTTATTTAATTCTGTTGCAACATTTTTAAAAGCATTTAGCTCTTCTTCATAATTTGGATTAAGAATTTTGCGCTTTGAGCTTAATGACAACATTGATTCGGCAAATATTGAATCATTTTGGTTTTTAGCTTCTTCTTCATTCATTTCAATTGAAAAACTTTCTTCAAATATGGCAGAATCTTCTGTTAAATTTCTTGTCCTAAATCCTACTTGTTGAATTATAAATCTAAATTCACTTTGTGGAATAGTCAGTTTTAAATTTTCAATATCTTTAATAATAAATATTGGGTCAAAATAAACGACTTCAATTTTGCTTTGCAATTTAAGAAAATAACCCAATTTTGATGAAAATGGATCTAAATTTTCATCATTTGTAAGCAACCTGTAAAGAATTATATTTTTCTTTACAGGTTTACTCAAATACAGACTAACTTCCTTAAAATCAATATGCTCATGAACATCAGGTTCACTTCTGTTAACAATAGTAAAATTAGTTAGAAAATCGAACTTATTTTCCGAATAAATTATTGTTCCAAAGTTGTTATCAAATAATTCAATAAGCATTCTAAAATCCTATTATCTCGAAACCCATTTAATAACACCAAGTTCAAATTGGTTTATTAAAATTGAATTCTTTGGTAAAATTCTTAATGTATAGCCAAATTCACCGGTTGTCTCACATGTAATATTACCTTCATACTCAGAAATTTCATTTGCTCGGTTGCAATTAACACATTCCATAGTTTCAAACGAATTTTCATCAGCAAAGTTAACATTATCTAACTTTCCATAATAAATTTGAACTTCAATATCGTTTTTGGTTAATGCTCCCATTGATATTTCTGCATTAATTTTATATTTAGAACCGATTTTAATTTCATCTAAATTGGTTGAATGATTAACCGAAATGAACTTTAATTTATCCCAATTTGCTAATAAATTTGCTTTCCAATTAGTAAAATCTTTTCCTTTTTGGCAACTTTCTGAAGTTAATTCTTTTCTATTTCTGTGTGCTTTAAGATAAAACTTTTCTGTGTATTGCTGAACCATTCTATGAGTATTAAAAACAGGTGCTAATTGACACATTGAATTTTTCATTTTCTTAATCCATTCACGTGGAAGTCCATCATTTCCAACTTTATAAAATAAAGGAGCAATATTATTTTCTAATGTTTTATAAAGCATATTTGCTTCAACTTCATCTTGATAATCTAAATCGCGGTATTCCTCACGTCCACCAATTTTCCAGCCAACTTCGTGATTATAAGCTTCATCCCACCAACCATCGAGCACGCTAAAGTTTAATCCGCCATTTGCAATAATTTTCATTCCAGAAGTTCCGCTTGCTTCAAGTGGTCTGCGAGGATTATTAAGCCAAATATCACAGCCTTGCACCATATAACGAGCTACATTCATATCATAATTTTCGAGAAATACAATTCTTTTTCTTAAAAGAGGTGTTTTTGCATTATCAAAAATTTCTTGAATAAACTTTTTGCCTGCTTCATCGTGAGGATGAGCTTTTCCAGCAATGATTATCTGAACTGGCATTTCGGCATCATTTAGGATACTTATTAATCTTTGTAAATCGCGGAATAAAAGGGTTGCGCGTTTATATGTTGCAAAGCGACGAGCAAAACCAATAGTTAAAACTGTTGAATCTAAAACCTCGCCAGCACTTTGAATTTCTGCTTGCGAGCCACCTTGGTAAATAATTTGCTTTCTAAGTCTTTTACGAGCAAAAGC
>Ga0209016_1000458_pt1 | contig 48092 bp, 40 predicted proteins | sample EPASupsiteSAE305_FD_187265 | JGI IMG/M metagenome (GOLD analysis project Ga0209016, IMG submission 187265) | Bioremediated contaminated groundwater microbial communities from EPA Superfund site, New Mexico - SAE3-05 (SPAdes) (version 2) | ecosystem: Environmental > Aquatic > Deep subsurface >... | reverse complement strand
AGTGAACCTCGATGCCGCAAGCGACGACCCAAAAATTACGAACTCATGACTGCCCCAAGGAAGAAAATGAAGGAGATCTCACACCGGAACAGATATCGTGCTAATAATGCTTAAACTAGCGCCATTCCAGCAAGTCCCCATTTAATCTGAGAACAGATAACCTCGTTATCATCAACGACAAGGATCTTTTCCAACAACTTCTGTTTGGTTGTCTGCCCCGGGCTGTTCATAGGCTCTCCACATCCGTCTTCATTTTAACTGGCAACCACACGGTTACAACTGAACCGGAATCCACTGTAGAATCCACGGTAATTTTACCACCATGAGCCTGCATGATCTGGCGAGACTGAAACAGGCCAATCCCCAAACCGGTCGACTTTGTTGTCTGGAACGGAACAAAAAGCTGCTGACGAATAAAGTCCTGCGTCATGCCGCACCCCTGGTCACGCACCCGAATAAACGCCAGCGAATCTTCAGCTCCCACCTCAACAAAAACTGTCTTACTGTCGTCAGATGCCTCCAGGGCATTCATCAGTATATTTAAAACGACTTTGCTCAGTTCAGTTCTATCTGCAGTCGCAAAGACCTGCACACCAGAAACCTCAACCGGCTTACCTGAAAGCTGCATACAGCAATCTTCCACCAGGGTAAACAGGTCAACTTTATCCTTCTGAAGCACTTTTTCCCTGTCAAATGTCTTAAGATTGCCTATTAAATTCCTCATTCTCTTAACCGTCGTATCCAATGAATGTACCAGATCCTTCTGATACTCCGGATTCCCGATAAAAAATGCGGCATTCTCCGTCATAAGTGAAAGTGCTGACAACTGATTTTTCAGATCATGCATGATAAAGGTAGCAACATTTCCCACAGCCGCCTCCTCACGCATCAATAAAAGCTCCCTGCTCAGCGTCTGCTGCCTGATGGTCTGCCATGCCTGTTTGGCATAGGTCTTCATCAGGTCATAATCCTCATAAATGTACACCTCATCGCTTTTCAGCAACTCTCCCAGTACGACGAAACCTGACGGCTGCGCATCTCCGGGCATAGGCACAACAAACGAAATTCTATACTTTTTAAAGAAATCAGCATTTTCATGCATCACATCCCTGATCTCATCACGAACGCTGAAAACCCAGCCGCGCTCACTCATAAACCTGATCAGGCTATTGTTTAAGCTAATTACATCAGTCTTGCAGTCCATACGACAGGCCGACTCAACAACATACCCCTGACGCTGCCTATCATAGAGAAAAAGAGAGGCGCCCGTTACCCCAAAGGTATCGCAATATACCTCCAGTACTGCCTGCAGCATCTCATCCCATTGGGAAACGGAAAGCTTGTCCGTAAACAGAAGCCATTGTGTTCTATAGTCATACTTGTTCTGGTAAAAGTGCTTAAGTAAAGTAACCTTCACCTCCCTGCGCACCCTGCCTGAGAACAGAGCCAGCAAGAGGCCTGCGCCGGACACAAACACCAGTGAAATACCCACCGAACGTGAAAAGGAGCCGGAAAGATACTTCATCCCCTCTCCCCAGAAAGCCAGCAACACCAGATAGCATCCAACCCCTATCAGCGTAATTGAGCGTAGTGCAACATGCTGAGAAACGGTAATCCGTGCTGTCAGGTCTCTTTTTAAAAAAGAGAACAGCACCAGAGCGCCGGCAATAATAAACATAAAGGCCCTGACAGGACAGAATTCCATATTTATCGTCCGGTACAAAAGGGCCTGACTGTAATAGAAAATTTGCACCGCAAGCATCAGGAACATACCCACAACAAAAAACTTTATGTTCCAGAACACCTGGGGGGTGGCATTCACCAGGGTCCTTTCCCATTGCACTGCCGCAACAACCAGACACACCATAATAACAATGTAATAGCCAAAACCGACTGTTGTTAAGAAAAGCAGATATTCTCTGGGAAAATCAGGGCTATAATAGAATGCGTCCGGTGGCAGCATCAGGGGAAACAGTGGTATAAGCAGCGAGCAGCAGACAATTATCTTGAGCAGAAGACCGGTCTGTGCCCACTGTCCGGCCTTGCGTGCAAAGAAAATGCTTCCTGCAAGCCAAAGCGGTGCTGCAAGACCTTCAAGGATCATCCCTGTTTTTCTCAACGCCACAAAGGGGATATCCGGAAACAGAAACGGTACGGACTCAACTAAAAACAGAATTCCGGACAAGATCAATGCTGATGCAACAAGACGCGAACCCGGCCCGTCGGAAATCTTCAGGATCTTGATAGCCAACCAGGCCATCAAAACAGCATTGCAGAAAACTATACTTACAGTAAAAAATGACATTTCATCACCGGAACTGCATGCAGCGCCCTGTGAAACAACAAGCGGCGTACTGCGTAATTGCTGTTACCACGTTATCCATCACTGTGGCAGAAAGGACTGAATAGCCGGATAAACGTCACGGGCAAACTTCTCTGCCCGTGCCGAGGCCGCCTGCTCGTCAGATTCAAAAGGCACGCTGATACGGATAAAAGCTGAATCGCGGCGGCTATACAGAAGCGAATTTTTTATCTCTGCCAGCTTCAGCAGATAATCGCTGGACAGAGTTTGTCCCTTTACCTGATACCAGTACAGGTACAGCTCCTTCTGCCCCCCCTTCTGATACACCGCCCGCACAACATTCAGGCGAACACCACCCATCTGCAGTTCACCCTGTCTGGTAGAAAGCTCAAGCCATCCGCTGCCGGGCAGGCAATGCTTCGGAGAATGAATCCCACCTGACCCCTTACCACCACTATGGTAGCCCAGATACAACGACACCTTGTTACCATCAGCGTCAGCATACTGGCGGGAAAGGTAGTCCGCAACTTTCAGAACCCCAAGCACCGCTGAGCTGAATTCAGACTTTCCGGTCATCTGCCAGCCTGCCTGGGTACGGGGAAACTCTTCAAACGACTTGTTAATCGGCACACTCACATCAGTGTGCAGATACAGAAAGACAGCAACCAGACCAAACAGCAGATAGACTATGGCAAAACGAACGGTGCTTTTCATGCCTGCACCTCCTTTTCGGAGGACAGCTTTTTAAGCAGCACCCCCAGACCAACCAACAGTACCATGGCCAGGGCAAACACGGCTAATCCGGCAAATTCATGGAAGAACCCCTCAGCTGCCTTAGCCCCCCACCACTGAGCCAGGAATCCGGTAACGATCACACGTAATGCGTTGGTAAAAACAGCTATCGGCAATGCCATCAGTATAATCAGCACGCGGAATTTTGCGGGAATCTGAATAAAAAAGGAATAGGCAACCGCAAGCGCCAGAAGAGACAGAATGGAACGGATACCGCTACAGGCATCAGCCACCTCCAGCGTGGTTGAAGGAAACATAATAATATTCCCCTCACGCATCACAATCACGCCACACAGCTGCAGAAACCAGACTGAAACCTTCGTAACAAACAATTTAAGCGGAAACGCCACCATATCGTAAATGATATAGGGAATCGGAACCATAAAGATAAGATAGCCGATCGGCAGAGCCATTTCCTTAAGCATCTGCCACCCAAACAAAAGCAATATAAGAGCAGCAATCAACACTATCAGGGACGAACGCATAGTAAAAAATTCAGTACCAACCCAGGCAACCAGAAGCTGTAAAAGCCCCAGAACCAGAACCACAAATCCCCAGTTACTCGGCGCCACAGCCTTGTCTTTCAACTCCGGCCAAGACTGCCAAAGAAAATAGCCGGCAATCAGTGGCACCAGAAAACCGTGGGAATAGTTTTCATCCTGTTTCCACTGCAACACCATATCCGGGACAATTCGCCAGTACAGCACAACAAGCAGAACGCCGGTTACACTCAGCTGCAGCCAATATTTTTTAAGCGTCTGCTCAAAACTCATACGCCCCCCCCTTAGACACCATACACACATTAAACCATCAAACCCGGTAATACTCCCGATACCATTGAACAAAACGGGCAATTCCATCCTCAACCGTTGTAGCAGGCTTAAACCCGGTATCCGCAATCAGATCATCAACATCGGCAAAGGTACCCGGTACATCCCCCTGTTGCATCGGCAACAGATTCTTTTCCGCTGTTCTTCCAAGACACCGCTCCAGTACCTCAATATAATGAAGCAGCTCAACCGGCTGGTTATTGCCGATGTTATAGACCTTCCACGGGGCAAAACTGGTGCCGGGATCAGGGGTCTGACCACTCCAACCGGAATTTGCAGCTGCCGTACGGTCTGTAACCCGCAGAATACCTTCCACAATGTCATCAATATAGGTAAAGTCCCGCTTCATCTTGCCATAATTATAGACATCAATCGGCTTACCCTCCAGAATGGCCCTGGTAAACAGAAACAACGCCATATCCGGACGTCCCCACGGTCCGTACACCGTAAAAAACCGTAGCCCTGTAGTGGGCAGGCCGTACAGATTAGAATAGGTATGGGCCATCAGCTCATTGGCCTTTTTGGTAGCCGCATACAACGAAAGCGGGTGATCCACATTCTGGTGAACAGAAAACGGCATGGCGGTATTGGCACCATACACAGAACTTGAAGAAGCATACACCAGATGCTTGACACCGCTATGGCGGCATCCCTCAAGGATGTTCATAAAGCCGACCAGATTGCTGTCCACATAGGCATGGGGATTGGTAATGGAATAGCGCACACCGGCCTGCGCCGCCAGATTAATAACCTGATCAAAACGCTGCTGTGCAAACAGCTCCTCAACGGCATGCCGATCTTCCAGCCCGCACCTGACAAACTCAAAACCGGCCTGGCAGGTCAAACGGGCCAGCCGGTCCTCCTTAAGGGACACCGCATAATAATCGTTCAGATTATCCAGCCCCACAACCGTATCTCCCCGCGCCAGCAGGCGCAGACAGACATGTGATCCAATAAAACCGGCAGCTCCGGTAACCAGCAGATGTGCCATATATTCGTTATCTCCTGTAATTGAAGTAATCTACCACACAACACCCTGAATGCAACGTCCCCCACCAGATTCTTCTGCCAGGGCGTTGCAAAGTCACCACAGTATGTTATAACCAGCTCATTATACGGCACGCACAATCAAAAGGAGCAGCTATGCAGACACAACGTATCATCTCGGTTATCGGACTCGGCTATGTCGGACTTCCGGTGGCAATCGCTTTTGGTAAAGTACGCCGCACCATCGGCTTTGATATCAACCCGCACCGCATCAGCGAACTGAAAAACAACTATGACCGCACCTGCGAGGTAACTGCAGAAGACCTGCAGGCGGCTGACATCCTGTTTACCGACACCATTGAAGAACTTGCCCAGGCAGACTTCCATATTGTGGCGGTTCCGACGCCGGTGGATGAAGCCAACCAGCCTGACCTGACCCTTATGTTGAAGGCATCAGAAACCGTAGGCAAAGCGCTCAAAAAAGGGGATATCGTTGTCTATGAATCCACCGTCTATCCCGGCGTTACCGAAGATGAATGCGTACCGGTACTTGAAAAAATCTCCGGCCTCGCCTGCGGCACTGATTTTACCGTTGGCTACAGCCCGGAACGGATCAACCCCGGCGATAAAGAACACACCTTCACCAAAATCAGAAAAGTGGTTTCAGGCCAGGATGCCGCCACCCTTGAAACCGTTGCCCAGGTCTATGAATCAGTGGTAACCGCCGGCGTCTTCCGTGCCGCCTCCATCAAAGTCGCTGAAGCAGCAAAGGTTATTGAAAACACCCAGCGGGACCTGAACATAGCCCTGATGAATGAACTGGCCCTGATCTTTGACCGTATGAACATTGACACCAATGAGGTACTGGAGGCTGCCGGCACCAAATGGAACTTCCTTAAATTCAAGCCCGGTCTGGTCGGTGGCCACTGCATCGGTGTAGACCCCTACTACCTCACCCACAAAGCTGAAAAGATCGGCTACATCCCCCAGGTTATCCTGGCAGGCCGCCGCATTAACGACGGCATGGGCCGTTTCATTGCCCAACGTACCGTTAAAGAGATCATCCGTGCCGGTCACAGTGTGCTGGGCACCAAAGTCACCGTTCTGGGGCTTACCTTCAAGGAAGACTGCCCGGATCTGCGCAACTCAAAAGTGATCGACATCATACATGAACTTACAGACTATGGTTGTGACGTTCAGGTTACCGATGCCTACGCTGACCCGGAAGAAGCCAGACATGAATACGGTGTAGAACTGTGCCCCTATGACCGCCTGCAACCGGCAGCTGCAGTTGTTGCGGCTGTTGCTCACCAGCCGTACCGTTCTTTAACCCCAAGCGACCTGCACAGCCTGATGGGGAGCTCCCCGGTACTAATCGACGTCAAAGGGCTGTTTGATCGTTCAACGCTTGATGCAGCAGGAATCAGACACTGGAGGCTGTAGAACTCCTACTCAAACTTTAGCCCGTAAATTGTAGTAAACTAAAACAGATTAAGGTTTTTCAAAAAATCCATACCTGAGTCGGTAATATATTGTCTTAAGCGGTTCCAGCGCTATTGGCACGGCTGATGATCTGCCCGATGCAACCGGAACAACCGAAAAATTATTTTTATTATAATTCAGTGCTCGCTCGAATATCCAACGTGCTCGCCTAGCATGGTAATTTGACGTCACTACCAATACATAGTTTAAAGGATGTTCCTTAATATAAGAGCGGACCGCACGGGCATCGTACACAGTTCCGCTCTTCAAAAAGGGAAGTTTGACAATAGACTGCTGGGGGATTCCATTTTTTAGAAGCAGCTTCTCACTGCATACCATTTCAGGCAGGTTTGTTTGCAGCTCTTCGTACCATGTTTCAACAGCCCCGCCATTGGTAAGTAGTATCAGATTTGCACTACCGGCTCTGTATAATGAAATCGCAGCAGGAATCCGCTCCTCATACTTACCGGCCAGAACAACTATTGCATCAGCTTTGGGTGGATAACCAGATTCTGCTGTAAATAGCCAGTTTCCCAAAGCAGCAGCGATCAAAAGCCCACACAGAAATAAGGTCATAACACCCCATTTTTTGCAGTACCTCCCAAACTTCATGAGAGATCACTAACAAATTGACAGCAAAACAGATTACTATTTTCAAACGGTCTTGATTTGAAGCGCGCAGTATATAGTTGGTGCATTATTGATGCTCCATAGCTCCGATTGAGAAAGATGCCGGTACTCTTTTCACTCCCCGAAAGTCGTCAACAACAATAGGCAATAATGACTGATCAGCCTTGCCAATTGCTGGACTTCCACTCTTAAGTGCATAGTCTCCCTGGGTCAACTCAGTCAGAACGCCCATCAACTCCGGCAGCCCATACCTGCTGTTTCCTTCCTGTTTCAACAAATTCTGCCATTTTCCAAAACTGTACTTCTTACCGCGTGCAAGCATAACCGCCTGAGTTTCCTTTGGTACGGCATAATTATAATACAGATTATGATCAAGCCTAACGCCCAGTTCATTCTCGCCTCCTCCCAAATTAACCAACGGCGTATCAGACCTGAAGCCGACAACAACATTATTTTTTATTACAGTATCAACATTATTGCCGTTGTTATACGGCAGGTCAATTCCCACCCAAACGCCCCCCATATTGGGATCACGAGGCATGATAATCGTATTGTTGGCCACCAAAAAATTTCTGAGTCCGGCACCGTTTGACTGCCCGTAGTAACTAAAACCCTTGGCGCAATTTATGACAATATTGTTATAAATCTTGTGATTGGCCGATTGCGCAGTTTTGGTTGTTGCTTTCTCATCACCTGCCATAATACCTTCTGGTCGCATCCGCTTGTATATTTTGCCCGCATTTGTCCACTTGGGAATCCGATCCAAATCAATGGCCTCGCTCTTGTTTACCCCTGTGCAGTACACCAGATTCCGTCGGATAGTATCATTGGGCTGACCATCTACGTAAATATTCACACTCCAGTTGTCATAACTGATGTTGTTTTCTATTATCAATCCACCTGCCCCCGACATTGAGCCAATACCTTCTCCACCATTATCATGGACAATATTCCCTGCAATATGGGCATAGGAAGAGCCGGTCATTCCGTTCGGCCACCCCCCTGATGTGTCCCAGGTATTACCTCTGGGCCAGTTAAGCATGACATTACCATAGACATGATTTCTAAGTAGTTCTGCACTTTTACCGTACACCTTGATGCCAGCTTTGCCAGAATACTTTACCGTACAATTTTCAATCCTGTTGAAGTCATTATAGCTATGAATACCGTACGAGGCTGCCCCCCGTACGGTAAGACCATATACAGTAATATAGCTACCTGTCAGGTAGACTCCGTAATCATTATTATCTCGGTCCTTTTTTATCACCAGAATATCATGCTGTTCCGGTTTGTTGCCGCGGGTATGGAGATACACCATTTTTGTAGCTTTATCATAGTACCATTGCCCAAAATCCTTAACATCTTCAAGTCTATACACTGGGCGTGATGCTTTGAAGTTGTCATCCAGTACCACCGCTGCCGGTTCAGTAGCCAGCTTGCCAAGTTTTAAGTCACAGTGGGCCTGTTGCAGAGCAGGGTTTCCGGGATAGGGCTGCCAGCGCAACAGATGGGTGTCTGATGCATCAATTACCACCTCACCATCGCCATACGGACCGATGGTAAAACGGCTTTTTTCATCAACAGCCCCTTGCAGATTGCCTACGTTTATCCGCTCACGGTAAACACCGGCCTTGATCCGAATCGTGTTACCTCCCCGCATCCTGTTGCTGTAACGATCCAAAGCCTTTGCAATTGTTTTAAAGGGACCTGACTTTCCCCCTTTTAATTCTGCACTACGTCCATCCCAGCTATCATTGCCGTTTTTGCCATCTACATAGAATGTCTGACCGTTTATTGCTTCCGATACGGCCAGTAGTGGAACTCCCTTCTGATCAAAATAGCGGTGTTGAACAGGTGGAATTGAGATTGGCGGATAAACTGCAGAGGTTGTTTCTGCTGTAGATTCTGGAGAGCTGCATGCAAACAGCACGGTTACCGCCCATAACAAAAATATACGAAGCAGCATATCCGATCCTCCTGAAAAATGGTCTTTTAACCCCATAAACATGTTCCCGCAAAATAAGTACATCCGATCTCACAACAGTAAGGAATAACAATCTGGATGCAATGGCACGTATTACCGAACTGGATGTTATAAGAATACAAAATTGGTGGCGGCCCCCACAAGCAGACCTAATTCAGAATATTTTGCCCTGTTTTGTCTTATTCATATCTGTTCAACGGTTCTCGGCAATGCCGTTGCCAGCACGTCCCAACGGGATATAGCGGATGCCGGTTTCTTTCATCCGGTTTGGTTTGTAGAGGTTCCTGCCATCAACGATTAACGGTTGCTTCAATGCAGACTTGATTCGGTCAAAGTCAGGGTTACGGTATTCATGCCAGTCGGTGATGACGGTCAGGGCATCAGCGTTGTCCAGTATCTCGTATTGGTTGGTGCTGTACTCGATCCGGTCGCCAAAGTATTTCTTAGCTTCGTGCAGTGCCTCAGGGTCATGGGCGCGGACGGTGGCACCGGCAGCCAGCAGGCGTTCAATGATGGTAAGGGAGGGGGCCTCCCGCATATCATCGGTACGGGGTTTGAAGGAGAGACCCCAGCAGGCGACAATCTTGCCAGTAAGGGGTTGTTCTTCGTCTGCAGAGCCAAGTGTTTTGATCAGCTTGTTGGCCAGGACTTCTTTCTGGAGCTCATTAACCTCTTCTACCGCTTTAAGCAGCAGGAAGTCATAGCTGCATTCCTCGGCAGTGCGAATCAGTGCCTTGACATCTTTAGGGAAGCAGGAACCGCCGTAGCCAGGACCGGGAAAGAGGAAGTCGTAGCCGATACGGGAGTCAGAGCCGATCCCTTCACGTACTGCAGCAACATCCGCTCCCATTTTTTCACAGAGACCGGCAATCTGGTTCATGAAGGAGATCCGGGTGGCCAGCATGGCGTTGGCAGCGTATTTAGTCATTTCAGCAGAACGGATATCCATGATGATCATCCGGTTCTGTTTGCGCATGAACGGACCGTACAGTTCTTTCATGATCTCGGCGGTTCGGACGTTGTCAGTGCCGATCACCACCCGGTCAGGTTGCATGAAGTCGTCAATGGCAGCCCCTTCTTTAAGGAATTCGGGGTTGGAGACAACGTCAAATTCCAGAGATGAGCCACGGGTTGTTAGTTCCTGCTGTACAGCAGCCCGGACTTTGTCGGCAGTGCCAACCGGTACGGTGGATTTATCAACAATGATCTTGAAGCCGTTCATTTGCTGTCCGATGGTGCGGCCAACGGACAGAACATACTGCAGGTCAGCGGATCCGTCTTCACCGGGTGGGGTGCCGACAGCAATGAACTGGATCAGGGATTGTTCAACCGCCTCAACCATATCAGTGGTAAAGGAAAGACGGCCTTCAGCCTGGTTACGCAGGATCAGTTCCTTCAGGCCCGGTTCGTAGATCGGGATGATGCCGTTTTTCAGGCCTTCGATCTTTTTCTGATCTATATCAACGGCAATGACGGTGTTGCCGCTTTCAGCAAAACAGGCTGCAGCCACTAAACCAACATAACCGGCACCAAATACGGATATCTTCATTTGGTTTGTACCTCACACAAATTATTTTTTACAAACGCTGATGCCACTTCCAGGCAGATGCAATGATATCTTCAATAGATGTAATCTGCGGCTTCCAGCCCAGTTCAGCCAAAGCCTTTGCGTTGGCAGCAACCAACTCTGGTGGATCACCTTCACGGCGTGAATGTATTTCAAGCGGTATCTTCCTTCCCACGATCTTTTCAGCAGCATGTATAACTTCTAAAACAGAATGCCCCTTCCCCGTACCCAGATTGAAGCTATCGCTGGCACCTTGTTCAAGCAACCTGCGCAGTGCCAGAATATGGGCATCTGCCAGATCAGAGACATGGATGTAATCACGCACACAGGTACCGTCAGGGGTCGGGTAGTCATTACCAAAAACCTTGATCAACGGTCGCTTGCCCGATGCTGCGTCAAGGACCAATGGAATTAAATGGGTTTCCGGATCATGTTTTTCACCAATTTCAGTATCAAGATCAGCACCGGCTGCATTAAAGTAACGAAGGTTCACATAATTAAGGCCGTATGCATGCCGGTAATCTTCAAGTACCGTCTCAACCATCAATTTAGTCTTACCATAAGGGTTGATCGGTAGTTGGGGATGGTTCTCATCCATGGGCATGTATTGCGGGTTTCCATAGGTGGCGCAGGTGGATGAAAAGACAAAATTGCGAACATTATGCTTGATCATACTATTAAGCAGAGTAACGGTATTGCAAAGGTTGTTAACATAGTATTTACGAGGATCAGTTACCGATTCACCGACATAGGCAAATGCAGCAAAATGCATGACAGCTGAAATATCTGTTGTAGAGAACAGTTCCTCCAACTGTTTTTCATCACCTATATTGGCAACAATCAGTTGCCCCCACTTCACATGTTCACGGTGGCCATAGACAAGATTATCCATGACCGTAGGGACAAAACCTTCCTGCCGTAATTTTTTACAGCAATGGGAACCGATGTATCCAGCACCACCAACAATGAGAATATTCATGCCTGTCTTCCTTTCTCTATGACATTGGATGTATCTGAAACGATAAATGCTAGTAGACCAAAGTGTAGCATGAGTGTACCAAGCATGATTTCTTTATGAAAATTTGAGTAGAACATATTACAGGCAACAAGAGAGCCCACCATACCCCCCATGCCAAGTGCGTATATTCTGTAGATAAGCGGTGCATCACTGTTTTGCCAGATAGTTTTTGATGCCAGAAAAAATCTGACTAACAACCATAAAAAAATAATCATCCCTGCAATACCCATTTCACAGAGGGTGTAGAGAAAGCCATTATGGGGGTCAACATATTTTCCTATTTTCTCTTGCATCGCTTTCCTTACCTGGCCTGTGCCAACACCAAGTGGATTCTCAAGTGCTATTTCAAAAGCCGAATCCCAGTACTTAAAACGTCCCTGAGTTGATTCGTCATAGCTTCCACCTTCAGAAACCGTATCATCAAATCTGGTTACAACACTGTCTGGCATGATTATCATAGACATACTGAGCAGCATTAAGAGCACCACAAAGTATTTAAAACGCAATCCTAAAATCAAAAGTATGGTGACAAGACCGACAGCACAGGCCAGTAGGGCACCCCGTGAATATGTTGCAAATATGCCGAGCAACATGATTATGCAGGCCATTAATGCAAAAAACTTATGTTTCTTGCTGACATTTGGACAGAATAATATGGCAACTGCAAACATCATCATCTGAGCTAGGTAAGAGGCTGCAATGTCAGACCCTTGCAAGCCTTCAGAAAATGGGCCACTCCCACGCTTGCCGTCATGGAAACTAGTCCCTCCAAGTACGCCCGAGCGAAGGACCTCGAAACCGATCATGGTATTTATGACGAGTGTAGCCACCATGGTCTTATTGAAACCAACCTCATCCTCTATAATGGCCAAAGGCACATAATAGAGCAGCATCAGAGACATCTGTCGCTTGATTATCGTTATAGTTGTAATTGTCGGCTCAAGACCGCTGACTATTCCTATGGCACAAGAAAACAGTGAACTGATGATAAATACCGTGAAAACCTGTATGGTATTCACTCTGCTAGTGCCTTGTATCTTTGCAGAAACCCAGAGGACAAGTGCTGCAATAAGTAGAAGGTTCACCAAGCCCAACGGTATTGATTCCGGCTGAACACCAATTTTTTTGGGTATCCAGTTCATGTGGGGTAAAGCGAAATAGATGAGGACAAAAATAAAATATTTCATTTAGCGGGCAATCGTAACCAGTATTTTTTCAGCGGCCCCATATTAAGTTTAGAGCCGTGTATGAAACTCATTTCCAACGGTTTTAACAACATCATCATAAGATAGAAAACCACCATACCTGATAGGATGACGAGCACAATAAGTACCTTTTGATTGATCAAAATATTACAGAACATGCATGGCAAGGGCCATAGCTAGGAATCGGGTTACTATAGCTGGTGCCTGAGGTCTTGCCCCGGACCCAAATCAGGACTGCGGCGAACATAATCAGGTTCACAAATCCGAGTGGGATGTTCTGGGGCGACTCGTTCAATTTAAGCGACAGCACGTTGCTGCGTGGGTCAACCCGGAAATCAAAATAAAGAAAAGCAAATATTTCATCTAAACCCTATTAATCGGTTCTGCATATGCGACTCTAAAAGAGAGTAAAGACCGTAGTTCCTCGGCATATACTGATGATAGATCCTGATTTTTTCTGTACACTTTCCAAAATTTCTGCTTGGTGTTTTCATAGTCGTTCATGATTTTGTCTGCAATGGAGTTTATCTGTTCCTGTTTAAAACACTCAATATCAACTATGAAATCCTGAAGGCCGTTGTCAATGCAATATGAATCAGTTTTTATGCTGTACGACAAGCCGATGAATGGCACCGAACCACAAGTTGCCATTATCATGGTATGCAAGCGTGTGGCGATAACGAATTTTGCGTTACCGATGATCTCCATCGCCTGCTGGTATGAATCTACGTCGGTCATCAGGATGAACCGCTCCTTGTCCTTAGCCCTTCGTCGGATTTCCAAAAGAAACTGGTCGTCAGCTGGCAGCATGTTAGGTCGTACCGAATTGCGCTTGGCAGACAGCATCGGCAACAGCTTCACGTCAAATCCATATTTATCTACCAGGTAGTTGATCGAGCGAGCAATTTCCTCGTAGCAGGCATCGCTCCAAGTCTTAGAGTTGAACTCCATGCTGCGCAGAGATAACACGATGTACGGGGACTCCGGCGTTACAGATTCGAAGGTATGGCCCTGCACATTGGTGAAAAATATGTCGCTGGAAAGTTTAAGCCGCTCGCGGGGGATCCCAAAGGCCCCCAGGAGATCATAGCTTTTTTTGTCGCGCATTATGAAGAGCTGGCAGCACTTGAGGATCTGCTTTAAAATCAACCTCTTAAACTGCGCAACCTTTGTAAAATTGACGCCCACCCCAATGCACGCAAACGGTTTACCGAGGAGCACGGCCATGGCCATACACTTATAGGTAAAACTCCAGTCAGTAATGACGTCTCCCGGTCCAAAAACTACCAAATCCGACTGGCGTATCATCCCAAAGCATTTGAGCAGTGAACAGTCGTTGCACTTGGCGATAATGCCTTGATATCCATCCGTGTAGTTAGTGACGTCCATAAAGGCAGGATTGTACTCATCAAGAAGACGGTAAAGGCTGTAATTAATTGCCTCATCGCCAATATTAATATTATTGGCATGAACGTGAGTCACCACAAGAGATTTATCTCGACTCATAGAGGGCCTCGATTGCCAGTATATTTTTTTCAAGCGTGAAGTTTTCCACCACATGCTGTTTCCCGTTTTCACCCATCACCTTCAGTGCCTCCAGATTTGACAGAAGTCGTACTATGAGGGCAGCAAGGCCCTCGACGTCCAGCGGTTCGTAAAGGTAACCATTTAGCCCGTCGATTATGACTTCACATGGGCCGCCGTGCCTAGTAGCCACCACCGGAGTCCCAGCCAGAAGTGATTCGATAACCACGAAGCCAAACGGCTCAGGGCTTATTGAGGAGCAAACCGTCAGGTCGAACTTCCCCATCAGTTGCTCTGCCCCCTCGACCCAGCCGAGAAATTGAACGTTATCTCCTATATTCAGTTCGGAAACCAACTTGAGCAACCTCTTCTTGTAGGAGTCGTCACACCCTTTGCTGTCTCCAACGACATAGTAGGTCACCGTAGGGACCCGGGCCATAACGAGAGGGAGTGACCTGAGAAATATCTCTTGTCCTTTCCATTCTTCCAAACGACCGACGACGGCTACCGAGGGCGAGTTGATAGAAAAGTCGAAGGTCACTAACGGTCTGTCTTCCACGACGATGCCGTTGTGGATTGCGACTATCTGTTCGGGGTTGTAATAGGCCCCGTATAGTTTCTTGGCAGCCACGGTAAGGACAACCAGTCGATCTACCATCTTGATGGCCACCCTCTCCAGTACTGTCAACTCTCGGTGGTCATGCACATGACAGATGACAAACTTATTAAGGAGCCTGGCCGCAATGAGGACTGGAATATGTTTGAGGATGTCATTATTGGTATGAACAACGTCAATCCTGTTAAGAAGAAGCTGCCAAAAATGGTATGGAACGTTAGCAAATATAAAAAACACGTTAAGTAGCTTTATGAACAGCTTGTCTGAGTCGATTAACCTGAAGTTTTTATGCACGACAATATTTGCGGCAACTTTAGGATTTTTGTAGTATCCATCCACGGCATCAATGAACAGGGTAACTCTGAAACGGGATGAGTCTAGGTTATCAACCAAGGTAGATACATACTTCGCAGTGCCACCCCAGCAACTGCTACTTTCATAAATCGCAACGTTTTTCATGATTTGACCTTCAATTTGGGAAAATCGGTGAACCGGAAAAGCAACTGATCTATTCTGATTTTTTTGATGAACCCCAGGTTACAGATGTAATGGTAGTCTTCCTCATCAATCGGCTTTAGCGCGATTAATGCCACGGAATAAACTGCAACAGACAATGCTACGACTACTGAAACGTCTATAGGAACGGCTTTATCAAACATTTTCGAAGAGAAAAACGCAACGGAAAACATGGTAACGTTGGATATGATCATCTTTCTAAGAAATTTAAATGGTATTTCGACCCTAATGCACTGGTTCAACAGGTGGTACTCTGCCAGCGATGAAATTATTAATATCAAAGTGGTAACTAAAGCAGCACCCAAAATGCCCAGCATCGGAATCAGGACTAACAGCAGCAGTACCTTTATTAGAGAAAACACTGCCCTAATATTTAAAAGTCTCTTTTCACTGCCTAAAACGAACAACACTGGCTTGCTCACATAGGTAAGGGCACTGATACTGTAACCGATGAAAAATAGACCATTGATGACAGAGTACTCGTGCAAATCACCCTTGTACATGATGTGCAAAACCTTACCGCCTAAAACGACCCCCCCCACCATGATCGGTAACACGAAAAACACGATGAGCTTTATTTGTTTCGTGACAAACTTCGCGATCTGAAGCTTCTTGCCCTCCGCATCAAGTTCAGCAACAAAATTCATGATAAGCGCCGCTGAGTTTGCGGTTCCTAACCCCAAAAAAGAAAAGACGCGGGTTACCAGCACGAAACTCAATGAATAGATGGCCACCTTCGCAGTTGTTTCAATCCCCAGCAGCATCCCGATTAAAAGGATGTCGAATTCCTTGCTGTATATTTTATTACTCAGATCGACCAAGTACATTGAGAGAAACGAGCCGGTGTTCTGTCCGTATTTTTCGGAAGCCACATGACTAAGTTTTGGCCAGACCAGAACCAGAAAACGCCGACCCAGAAGATAGAATTGCACCAACTCGACCAGTAGTTCGGAGAGGATGAATCCTATCAACCCGTAGTCGAAGTAAATCACCATCAGGACTAGAAACAGCCGCATGATTAGTGACGATACGTCTAACAGGTTGAGAAACTTCTGTTGATACTCGACCTGCAGTGGCCCTCGCAGCACCGCTAGGGCCATCTGCGCCACCAAGAAAATCGCGATGAAGAACAAGGAGGCGTTCTGTTGGAGAATATTGCTGCCTGGCAACGCCCAAGTCGCGATCAGGATGACAACTAACGCGGCCAAGACCATCAGAAACCTGACTCTCAGGTTGTGAAAGAACACGTTCTTGTAGCTGCCGTACCTTTCTTCCGTCCTTAATTTTTGCAACAACTTTGACTGGTAGGTGCCAAGTCCCAGAGAACAAATGGTGACCCCCAGGATCGCCATGTCAGTGATATAGACAGCTACGCCATACTTCTCATTGCCAAGGTATCTGACGTAGATCACTGAACTCACGATGCCGACAAAAAACATCAAGATAGTTCCTGCAACGTTCCAAGTCATGTTGACAATGATCTTTTGCTTGGTCCTATCTTGGTTCACCTTGCCACCTGAGTCAGCAGAATATTGCTGGAAGCTTCCGTGCCACAGTACAAAGAATCGTAGTGGCAAATCATCTTTTCAAAGCGGAAATCGGTCATCACCGATTCCCTCGCTGCATGCCCCATGGTGCGCAGTTTTGCCATATCGCTCACTATGGCAAGCATGCCTTGCGCAATGGAATCAGGATTACGGGCTTCAACCATACTACCTGTTATGCCGTCCTGAACGACTTCCAGGTTCCCCCCCACGCTGGTGACAACGGCAGGTATTCCCATGGCCATTGCTTCCAGCAGTGCATTGGATATGCCTTCGGAATGTGAAGGCAGGACAAAGGCCGTTACATCCTGCAATATCCCAGGTATATCAAATGATGTGCCCATAAAATCAATATTGGCGCTGATACCAAGTTCAGCAGCCTGCTGTTTTAGCTCTGGTAACAGACAACCATCACCAACCAGCTTCAGACGTGCATCGGGCAGTTTCTTTAAAACAATGGCAAAGGCATTGATCAGGTCTTCATGGCCTTTGGCTTTTCTGTTGGGTACTGCCACGTTGCAGAAAATCGGGATTGTCTGCTCTGTTGTACGTTCCTGTTGGATAAATCTATCAATTTCAATTCCATTATAGATCACCTTGATATTGTTACCATGCAGCCCTTCGCGCCTGATGCTTTCGGTTGCCGCCATTTTGCAGACGCAGACGACCTTTTCAACCCTGTTACTTAATTTTCCAATTATCTGTTCCATCCGGCTGGAGCGGAACACGCCAAGATCACGGCGCGATGTCATGATTCTGGTCACACCGGCCAGCCGTGCTGCCAGTACGCCGAAGACATTGGCGGTATCCAGATAGGTATGTACAATGTCAGGCCTGTTTTTCCTTAATAATGAAACCAGTTTCAAAAAATCGTACAGAAATAAAGGTTTACGGATACTCTTCATCCTGAAATTATGGACAACAACACCGAGGTTAATCATCCAATCATAGATTTCACCTTCACCAGACATGCTCACAACTTCAATATCCTCATACCCGATATTTTTCAGGCCTTTTACGAGGTTAAACAGGTGAACTTCTGCTCCGGCAAGTATTAAATTGTCTATTATGTAGCAAATTTTAGGTTTCATACTGGCGTACCTGGGTCTTTAGCTATATTGCGGGCCGGAATACCGACAAGAACAGAATTTTGTGGAAAAGACTTTGTTACTACTGCATTAGCGCCAATCTTGCTATTTTCACCCACCTCAATATTACCTATCAATTTAGCCCCTACTCCAACATCTACATTGTTACCGAGTGTCGGGGCACCGTCACCTTCGTTATTACTGCCAATGACTACCCCCGGTCTTAAACCGATTCGCTCACCCAGACAAGCCGAACCATTTATAGTGACCGGTCCGCCGTGATAGATGACCAGACCTTTACCGATCTTTACGTTTGCAGGAATTTCTACAGCAGTCACAACTTCCGTAAGGTAGCCAATAACCACGTGAATAAATGGAATATGTCTGGCATGCATCCAATGCCTTAACCTGTACGAGACAACCGCCTGAAACCCTCTTGAAAACAGCATATCAGCAAGGCCATGCCCTGTTTCCCGATATCTCCGGTAATCTTGCCTAAAATCGTCCATCATTAGTGCTTCACCTCCAGCAAGATTCAAACAGCACAACGGTCTGCTGAGTTACCGACTGAATATCATAGACTCCTTCAACCCTGGCCCTGCCAGCAGCCCCCATCTGTTTGGCTCTCTGGGGATCATTCAGCACTTTCATCATCGCGTCAGCCAGCAGGCCCGGATTCTGCGGCGGCACAAGGAAACCTGTTTCTCCGTCTTCAACAATCTGAGCGTTACCACCAACGGTGGTAGCCACTATCGGTAGCCGTGCCGCCATGGCCTCAAGGATTGCCAGGGACAGACCTTCGTAATCAGATGAAAGTACGAAGGAGTTTGACTGTAGCAGGATGTTCGGAATGTCCTGACGCAGCCCCAAAAAGAGAATCCTGTTACTTAGTCCAAGTTTCTCAACCATATTTTGCAATTCATCTCTACGCGGTCCTTCACCTACAAGCAACACGCGAAAGTTTGTCAGCGGGATATCTTGTACCCGTTTGACTGCTTCAATCAAAACTTCATGGGCCTTTTGTTCATGCAATCGAGCTGAGCAGGTAAAGATAAACTCATCCGCTTTAATCCCCAAAGAGGCTCGCAAATCGCCCTGAACAGCACCATCTTCAAAAAGACTCACATCTATGGCGTTCGGTATCATGACTAACTGCTCAGGCTTCAACCCAACGGTATTCCGGTAGTAGTTGACCACCTCATCTGAAACGCAGATGGCATAACGGGTATACTTGAACAGCATCTTATCAATGATGATGTGATACCAGCGTTTCCAAACATCGACATTCTGCTCGGTAACAATAATATCTTTGACACCGGCAATGATTGCAGCCAACCGGCCCCAGAGATCGGCAGTCCAAAGGGTGGTGTTCACAATGTCCGGCTTTTCTTCCCGTATCAGTTGAATCAGTTTTGACAAGATGGAGGGATCAAAACCTGTTCGTTTGTGAGTACAGATAACCGGTATGCCGGCTTGCTTCAGCTCATCAGCCCAGACACCTTCACGGCTGATACAAACTACTGACACGTCATAACGATCTCTAGGAATCTTTTGAGCAAGCTTGACCAGCAGGCGTTCTGCCCCTCCCACCTCCAATGCCCAGATCATGAACATGATTTTTTTCTTCATGATGCTAAGCACCTTTGACAAGTGCCCTGAAATAGTCAGCAGTCTGACGGAGACCGTGGTCAATATCAGTTATTGGTTGCCACGCCAGTTTCTCACGCGCAAGGGAGATATCGGGCTGCCGTTGCTGCGGATCATCGGCCGGAAGTGCTTTATAGATTATTTTTGATGAAGACCCGGTGAGTCTGATAATTCGTTGGGCAAACTCAAGAATTGTAGTTTCAACAGGATTACCAAGATTGACCGGACCGATAAAATCATCCCGATCCATCATCCGAAGCATCCCATCAACCAGGTCGTCTACATAGCAGAAAGAACGGGTCTGTCTACCTTCACCATAGACGGTGATATCCTCACCTTTGAGTGCCTGCACAATGAAGTTGGATACAACACGCCCATCGTTTAACGCCATCCGGGGACCGTAGGTATTGAAAATTCTGATCAAACGAATATCCACATTGTTTTGGCGGTGGTAGTCCATCATGAGAGTTTCGGCAACCCGCTTGCCTTCATCATAACAACTGCGGATGCCTATTGGATTGACATTGCCCCAGTATTCTTCTTTTTGCGGATGAACCTGAGGATCGCCATATACTTCAGAGGTTGAGGCCTGCAGGATACGGGCCTTGACACGTTTAGCCAGGCCAAGCATGTTAATGGCGCCCATGACGCTTGTTTTGATGGTTTTGACCGGATTATACTGATAATGGACCGGAGAGGCTGGACAGGCCAAATTATAAATTCTATCTACCTCCAACAAGATCGGTTCCGTAACATCATGCCTAATAAGTTCAAAATTTTTGAAGTCAAAAAGATGTTCAATATTAGGCTTGCTACCGGTAAAGAAGTTATCAAGACATATGACGTCATCTCCCTGCTTAAGTAACCGCTCACAGAGATGAGAACCGATAAAACCTGCACCACCTGTAACCAAAACTCGCACGAATTTTCTCCTTCTTATCCTGCTATACTATTGGATATACATGTTAAAAACAGATTCCGAAGCTCGGAACTGTTTGTTTCAATATTGAATTCCCGTTCAATTAGCTGTCGCGCTGTCTGCGTCATGAATGGAAGTTTTTCCCGGTTCTTGATAAAGATCTGCATAATATCTTTGAGCGAAGACGGATTCTCCGGTTCTGCGCACAGCCCGGTTTCCTGATGGCGTATCAGCTCTGGAATCCCCGACAACCGCGTGCCGATAACCGGCACGCCATAAGCCATAGCCTCCATAAAGACTACTGGTATACCGTCGTGAATCTCTATCTTATCCGTTGCACAGGCCAGGACAAATACGTCAGATTTTTTCAGGTATTCAGGAATTTCATCTGATTTTTTTGAACCGAGAAAACAAATTTGCTCGGCCAGGCCACTCTCATCAACCTGCTGTTTTAGTTGGCCCTTTAAGGGACCATCGCCAATGATATTACAGACAAAAGACACACCGTCGTTTTGTAGGAGCCTCAATGCCTCAATCAGGTAGCTAAACCCCTTGATACCCGAAAGCCGACCAATACTGAGAATAGAAAGGGGCTGCCCATCTCGCTGCGGAAAGATCCGTTTCGTGTCATAGGTAAAGCGGTTTAGATCAATACCACAGTGAATGACATGTATTTTGTTGCAGTACTTCTCTCCTAGTTTTTGACAGATGAACCGCTTGTTAAACTCGGAAATCGTGACCACAGCTGACGCATCATCCGCTATAATCGCCAGAATATCCTGATTGAAGTAGATATCATGAGCGTGCGCAGTTAAGGTGAACGGAATACGGGTGAAGCAATAAATTATCCAGGCCAGTAACGCTGGATAAGTGGCAAAGTGGGCATGCAAATGACTTGTTTTCTTATTTCTGGCAGCAGTTATAAATGTCGGTGCCAGACAGAACACTGCAAGCGCCTTTATCTTCACCGAGTTGTCTGTTGACTTCAAAAAAAACAGCGTAAACAGGATCTTGAGATAAATTACCGGAGAAGTGAGCAATAACCACAGGTGTGACAGCCACAGAATAGGGTTAAAAAACCCTGCTGCATAGGTGGTTTTTCCCAAAAATGTTTTTGCTTCCTCATGCACCATGTCTTCACTGCATTTTTTTAGCGAGAAGATACTGACATCCACGCCTGCACGCCGGTGGTTCACCAGCTCATTCAAAATAAAGGTTTCCGACCAGCAGGGAAACATTGAGACGATGTAGGTCAGGGTCATTGTGTACCTGCTTTAAGCAACAACTTTCGCACAGCTACATACCGCTCATTGCCGAGTGTTTTTTTAGCAGCTGAAAGCAGTGTATTTTTTATCCGTTGTTTTCTAAAGTAGGCTATATCTGCATCTGCGATTCTGGTAAAGGTTTGCATGCTGCAATTTCCTGTCAGGGCAATCCGTGGTATGAATTGCATACCTTTTCTGGACAGGTCCGGTTCTGAGTTACATATCGTCAGACAACCGCACCTTTGCGCCACATCAATCACGCTTTGCGTTATCCTGCCCCCCGGTGCTGAAAACGAAGTAACGGATGATCCAACAATTGCAGACAATCTTTCCCGTGATTCAGTTAATTCCGAAACAGCCTCATTATCCGGCAGGTCAGACAGAAAACGGTGTGTGACCCCATGGCTTCCGATTCCCATGCCTGCCTCATGCAATGCCTTGATCTGCTCCGGCGTCAGAAAATACGGGGTGCCTATCCAGCCGGTGGTAATGAAGAAATGCGCCTTAAAGCCGTACTGCTGCAGAATAGGCAAGGCCAGGGTGTAGTTTGACTCGTGCCCGTCATCAAAGGTGAGCACAACTGTCTTTTCCGGCCAGGTTTCCATGGCTGTCAGTTCATCCAGCAGGCAGGTCCTGTAGCCGTTTTGTTTCAAGTGCGCCATCTGCTCTCTAAACTGTTCTGTCTGCAGTATGTAGAGCTGTTCACCTGCATCTTTGGCTCCGGCCGGGTGGCTGGCATCTTCCAAAGCATGATACATCAGGACAGGTATGCCTTTCATGCGGATGTGGCCCTTGAATAGGCAGGCTGCCAGGCTGTTGTTGCCCGCCCGGTTATCCACCGCCAAAACCCGGCTGTTGCGGCTGCATTCATTACCAGAAAAAAGTAGCTGAGGTTGATCAGGCGAAAACGCCGTGCAGTGGGCAGACTACAGCCGATAAGTGCGGCACTGTAACAAAGCAGTTGAAGCAACAGTATTCCCAGATAGAAGGGGCCTGTCAGGAAAAAGGAGCTGAGCAGAAGCGTTACAAGCGCAGCAGGAACGATAAGCCGCATTAGTTTGTGCGAGATAAATCGAAAGCAGTTGGGGTTGATGACAGGAATCAACAGCGCCGGTTGCAGGCTGAGCAGTTGCCAGTTACCGGCAAGGGTTCTCACTTTTCGCTTCCATTCCTGGCTGGTGTTTTTTGAAACGACATCGTAGGCAATGGCTGTTTCATCAAATATGGTGCGGTATCCTTGTATAACTATTCGCATAGGTGTCAGTACGTCATCAAGCAGAGTGCCCTGGGGCAGGGCCTGATACAGGTTTCGACGTATGGCATAGATGGCGCCGGTAGCACCGACTACGGAGCCGGTGGCGCTTTCCGCTTTTCTGATCCATTTTTCATATTTCCAGTAGGCTCCGATTTCAGCCTGTATTGTGCTGTTAACATCTTTCAAAAACAGGAGTTCTCCGCTGACACACCCAACCTTTTCATCAGCAAAGTTGGCAACGAGCTGCTGCAGTACATCCGGCTCAAACTGTTGCCGTGCATCGGTAAAAACAATAATTTCTCCCTGCGCAGCGTTAATTCCTGTGTTGAGGGCAACCGCTTTGCCCTGGTTTGTTTCAAGCGGAATGACCATCACCCTGTTTTCAGACAGTTGCCGCACCGCTTCAACGGTCCGGTCTGTTGAGCCGTCAGACACTACGATAATCTGAAGTTTTTCAGGTGGATAGGTCTGCCCCAGCAGGTTTTCAAGCCTGCGTAGAATGGCCTGTTCTTCATTACGGGCTGCAATGACTACTGAGATCGTTGGTTCATAGAGCCCTTTAGTGACCGGCTGAAGAGAGATCTTCTTTTGCGTAAACAGCCAAAGCGGATACCCCAGGTAGGTGTAGGCTATCAACAGGGCGCTTATCCAAAAGAGTATGACCATCATTCCTTTTCTTTCACCAGCTTAAGCACACCTATCCGGAATTCCAGAAGCTAAATCGTTTTAAGCCTCTGGATTACTAAAATTTTTCAGATTTCATACAAAACCAACAGCTTTAATCCGTGTAATCCTGAGTAATCCTGAAGCTAAACTGTTTTAAGCCTCTGGATTACTACGATTTTTTAGATTTTACATCAAAACCAAAATCTTTAATCTGTGTAATCATGAAGCGAAACCTTTTAAGCCTTTGGGCCGGAAAGAATGCCAAGATGGCGTATCAAAAACCTGTATCTTGGACAAATTTTCTCTTTACCTCGACACTCTTACCAAAATTAAGCAGTAAGCCAATTTCAATTCCGGTTGCCTTGAGATAGTTTTTGAGCTGGATTTCATGAATGTCATGGAGCCTCTCAAGTGCCTTTAATTCGATAACAATCACGTTCTCAACAATAATATCTGAGACATACTCTCCAACAACAGTTCCTTTGTACCTGACAACAATTCCTTTTTGAGGTTCTGCCAGCAAACCTCTACGCGTTAACTCCTCAACGAGTGCGTTTTCATATACTTTCTCAAGAAATCCTGCGCCAAGAATGTTGTGTACTTCGTATGCACAGAGGATAATTTGTTCTGTCAGATCGGCATGTTTTAAGTTTCTGTTCAAATACCCCTCTTTTAAGCCCCTGGATTGCTGTGATTACTCAGGTTTTATAAAAAACTAACATCTATTAATCCGTACAATCATGAGTAATCCCGAAGCTAAACCTTTTAAGCCTCTGGATTACTACGATTACCTTTTGATGTAACACCAGAAACAAAAACTTTAATCTGTATAATCCTGAGTAATCCTGAAGCTAAACGCCTTAGAATGTCATCTTCAGTTCCAGTATGGCCCGGTTGGTGTACCAGCCGCCTGCGTTGTTATCAACATGGTACTGGTTGGCTACACGCGAGTAGGAAAGGTTCAGAGCCAGTTCTTTCAACATCTGCCAGGTCAGTCCGGCCCCAAGCACCAATCGGTAGGGATAGTTGTCAGTAGTTACCGTGGCGTAATGGTAGTGTTCACCCATTGCCGAGGCATTCATGGTCAATCCGTCCAGAATTTCATAGCGCCCATTTACTCCGACAAAGGATTTATGTTTGTTACCGCCTGCACTGATGGTTGCCTGTCTATTATTGTATTCGTATTCGGTATAGCCGCCTGATACGCCGATGCTACCGCGTTCAAAGGCGCGATCAAGTTTCGCCACATAGCTGGTTTCACGGCTTGAGGTGGAAAGCGGGTCTTCAGCATTCTGGCGTCTGGTCTCCAGTGTGGCTATAAACAGGTTGAAGTCATGTACAACCCCGGCATTCCAGAACAGGTAACGGGAGGCCCCCATCTCCTTATAGAACTGCCAGGTATATCCACCATTCCCGTATACATAGGATTTTTCTGCGTAGGTGTATTTAAAACCACCGGAGGCATCATGTTTATCAAAACGCTGATTATCTGCAGATTTCTGGTTGGTGTAGGTATAGTTTGCCAACAGATTTAATTTTGAAGTCATTTCATAGATCCCATCAGCATACCCGCTGTGGGCATATTTGTTGATACCGGCCGAATCCCAGTAGCGGGTGTCAATGTAACGGTACCCTGTTTTCAGAATTGTCTTCTGGCCAGGCCGCCAGAGCAACCAGGGATTGACCGTGGCGATGTTCTGTTCTGTCTGATTGGCAAAGGAGCTTGCCGTTGTATCATCACGCAACACACTGAGTGAAACCCGTTTATAGGTATCTGCAAGATCAAGGAAGAGGAAGTTCTCTACTACTGTAATGGAGCTTTTCAATCCTGCGTCATGGGAGATGTCATTGGTCTTGCTTTTACGGGCATAATAGCGATAGTCCAGATTATAGGCCACATCCCACTGTATGCGTGAAGCCTGATATTTGGAGGTTAACCCTGGTCTGACCCTGGTTATGTAGTCTGTTCGATGATTGTCTTTTGAATCAAAGACGTTGTCAGTGTATTCTTCACTTATTGCCAGAAACGGTGCAACAAAACGCTCTTCAGCAGCTGATGCAACACTGGCCCCAAGTACCACGAATGTTGCTGCACATACGATGGTGTGTGTATGTTTCACAGTCCCCTCCCCCCAACAGACAATAAAATCAGAGTACCTGCCCGCTCCCCAGAAGCCGCCGAATAATGCCCTGTTTGGACGACTCGTACTTTTCCACGACAGCCTTTTCAGGAGCAATTTTATGAACAATATCTTCCAGTTTGCTACGCATTTCCTGCAGGTTTGCATCGGTATAGGCCCGATTGCTTTCAATGGCGTTTTTCAACAGTACAAAATGCTCGTCATGTTCTGCTGTCTGGACATGTTTTACATCCTGCTCAATGGTATCAACCCGGTGCAGAATAGCGGTCAGCAGGTCATGCATCCCCTGGTTCTGTAAGGGATTACCTGTTGTCGGTTCTACTGCGGGGGCAACTGGTTCTCCGTTAGGGGTTCTACTGCCCCAGAAGTGGTTCTCAAAGTCCATGTCACCAATTACTTCAAGGGTCATGTCACGGGATATGGTAGTTGATTCTTCTGCAAAGGCCGATAGCATCAGAAAATCACAGAGGATGTTGATTAATCGGGGAATGCCGCGGCTGTAACGGTAAATAAGATCAAAGGCTTCCTGTTCAAAAGTGACTGCATTGACATTACCGGCAACTTCAAGGCGATGTAGTATGTACTGCTCAAGCTCTTGACGGTTTAAGGGGCTCAGGTTGCAGTTGATGCTTATCCGCTGCCGAAGCTGGAGCAGTTCCGGGAGTGCCAGAATGGAACGCAGTTCAGGTTGTCCGGCCAGGATGATCTGGAGCAGTTTACCGTTGGCAGTCTCCAGATTAGACAGCATCCGAACCTCTTCAAGCAGTTCAGAAGACAGGTTCTGGGCTTCGTCAATGATTAGTACCGGCTGGCGGCCTGAGGCGTATTGCTGCACCAGAAATTCATTCAGATCCCGCAGGAGAGCAATTTTGTCCTTGCCGGTCGTATTCAGGCCAAAGTCATCATTTATCATGGCCAGCAACTGCTCGGAGTTAACGCTGGTGTTAAACAGTTTGGCCAGAATTATCTTTTCTCCGTGGTGGGCCAGAAGATTTCTGATCAGCGTTGTCTTGCCGGACCCCACATCTCCGGTCAGCAGGATAAAACCGGCCCGCTCCCTGATACCGTAGTCCAGGTAGGTGATGGCCTTTCTGTGAGATTTGCTTAAATAGATAAATTCCGGATCCGGTAGCAGTTCAAACGGCTTGACCCGCAGCTTAAAATGGGCTTCGTACACTTACTTTCTCCGATCAGCAGCCTGATGACAACCGCTTACTGTTTCTGCTGTTCTTCATTATAACGTTGGTAATAGCCGTAGCGCTTGTCTTTGATGTATTGCTGTGAATTATTGTAAATAATCCCCAGCACTTGTGACTCTTTCAACACTTCCAGAGACTCTTTGACGTCGCTGACGGTGGCATGACGTTCCATTACGACAAACAGGCTGCTGTCTACCAGTTTGGCCAAGGAGCGTGCTTCCGTAAACGGCAGAATTGGTGGTGTGTCAAAAATGATATAGCGGTCAGGATAGCGGCTTTTCATCTCCATGATCAGATTCTTGGTCCGTTGCGAAGAAAACAGTTCAGCCGGATTGGGTACACTGTGTCCTGCCCTGATAATGGAGAGTTTACCAATGCCGGTCGGGATGATTGCGTCGCTCAACTCAACTTCTCCCAGCAGGTAGTCAGCAAAACCGGGACGGTCTTCAAGTGACAGATAGTGGTGCATGGTGGGACGCCGCAGGTCAGCCTCAACCAGCAGCACGGTGTGGTCATATTCCTCTGCCAGACTGATGGCAAGGTTGATACTGGTGGTTGTCTTTCCCTCGCCCGGCAGGGCACTGGTAATCATCAGGGTGTTTTTAAAGTCACCTTTTCTTGTCTTGTCAAGCAACATGCCTTTAACTTTGCGTATTTCTTCCGCAGCCAGTGAAAATGGCGTATTAAGGCTGACCAGAAACGGGCTTTGGGAGGTTACCGGGGCAACGGCCTGCTTACGTTCAAGTGGATCATGTGCTGACTGTGGTCGCAAAGAAACATTTGTCTCCTGTGCTACGGAGGATATTGATACCGCTGCAGGTCCGCCTGTTTGTTGGCGCATCTTTGCGGCTTTTTCCATTGCCTGCTCTATTCTGCTCATAGAAAGAACCCTTTATCCTTCTCGTCTATTTCTTTATGCTCTGCACCATACCGGTTGGATAGATTCTGTCCAGAACCTTATCCATGTAAGGCAACTGCAGCACTTCCATAGCAGGGAATACCACCAGGAAGAGATACGATATGCCGGTTGCAAGCAACAGTTTTTTGCTCCGTTTTTTCTGCAGTTCCTGCTGTGCGGCATCTTCAATACAGGGAATAACCGCCAGAACGGGCAGACCAAACTGACGGGCAGCTTCGCTATTCTTCAGCGAACCGTCCATGGTATCCAGCAGGTACAGAATACCAAAGGCCACAGCAACTCCCCCCACCAGTCCAAGCAGCATGATCTTTAAACGTTGAGGACTAACCGGCTTGGTTGGCAGAATGGCCGGGTCAACCACACGATAGGTCATTGATTTGTCCTGAACTTCCATCTGCTTACCGACCTCTGACTGTCCATGGCGGGCAACCAGCTGATTATACAGATTCTTCTGATTTTCCTTTTCAATCTGCAGCTGTTCCAACCCTGCCTTTGCCGACGGGATATTACGCAGCAAAGACTGATTGGTTCCGATATACCGGCGCAAACTTTCTTCGCTGGCCCTTAACGCTCCTATCTGGGCTTCAACTTTCGACAGTTCCGGGGTTATTACTGTTTGGGCTTTACCGCTGCCGACCTGCGCCTTGGTACTTTCGATCTCTGCTTTAAGTCGTATGATCTCAGGATAGCTGTCAGTATATTTAGACTGCAACTCTTCAAGTTGGCGTTGCTGGTTGTTCAGGGTGATCCGCAACGGAGCGCTGCCTTTGGACAGATCCTGGCGAGATGCTTCAAGCTGTCTGCGCTGAATCTCCAGCTCATGCAGCTTCTGCTGTGCTTGAGAAATACCTTCAAACAGTTTGGACTCGTCAACGGCAATAACGCCACCCTTATCACTTTTATACTGATTGACAGCGGTTTCCGCTTTATCAAGCTTTTCTTTAAAGGTATTGATCTGGTCAGACAGGAAGGTGGTGGCCTCATAGGACTCACCTCTTTTGGATGAAAGGTTTTCTTCAATATAAAGCCGGACCAGGGTATTGATAAAATCGCTTGCCATTTTAGGATTTTGATCAACAAAAGATATAATAAATAAATTTTTGTCCTTTACCTTGACCGTAATCCTCTTTTGAATCCCTTTAATGGTATCTTCACTGACGGTTTTACCGGTTTTATTCGGATTCATTTCAAGACTGTCAACCACCTTGGTCAGCAGTGTCCTGCTGGTAATGGCATAGGTCAAGACCTTGATGGTGTCATCCATGGAAGGTGTTGCCGTTATCCCTTTAACCAGCTCGCTGATCACGTTCTTCTCAATAAAAACAGTGCTTACCGCCTCATACTTGCGAGGAAGAACAAAGCTGACCAGTATTGAAAGCAGAAAAACCAGAATACTGATGCCGACAAACCACTCTTTTTTTCTGAGAATCAGCCCAAGATACTGTTTATAATCAAGTTGTTGCGTTTGCATAATATCCCTCAAAAAATACTTTCCTTGACAATGACATAATCACCCGGCTGTAACGGAACATTCTGGGTCAAATCGCCGTCACGCATCAACTTTTTGGCCATGACCTTAAGAACCGTTTCTTTTTCACCTTCCTGACGCCGGACAAGGACGTCATTCTGGTCTGCAAACTTGGTAAAGCTGCCCGCCTCAAGAATCGCCTCCATAACCTTTAACCCCTCACGATACTCTATCGCTTTGGGTGCATTCACTGCGCCAAGTACATAGACACTTTTATCCTGTAACAGCGGAATAAAAAGAGAATCATTGGTCTCCAGATCCACATCTTCCTTGACTGCACCTTTGACATACAGGTTGTAGAAATTTTCTTTAATCTTCTTGCCACCACGTAACAGATAGGCTTTCCTTAAATCAGCTACTCTGATTTCACCAAACGTGCACAGTAGCTGGAGCAGGGTCGTCCGGCGGGAAAGATCATAAATACCTGATTTAACTCCGCCACCAAAGATGTACACCTTGCTGTTGGTAATTTCACGTACCGTCACGGTCACAATGGGGGTTTTAACCAGCGTCTGCAGTTTTGTGGTCAGGGACGTCTGCAGCTCTTTCGGTGTCAAACCGCTGGCAACCGCATCTCCCAATCCAGGGACGGTAATCTTGCCGTCAGGCCGGACCTTTACCGATGCAGCCAGATCCTTTACCCCCCACACGGCGATGTCAAGCCCGTCACCTTCGCCAATAACATAATCCTTTGCATGGCAGGTACCGGAGCATACCGCTGCCAAGAGCACTGCCACCATAAACACAAACAGTTTGTTCATATACACCTCTCGTATGAGTCACGTTTCATTTAGCACCACGCCGAAATTATCGACCACCTCGGCCAAAAATAACCACTTTTATGGTTTCCAACACAATCAGAAGATCAATAAAGGGTGATAGATTTTTTGTGTAATAGAGGTCATACCGCAGTTTTTCAACCGCATCCTCAACCGTTGAGCCGTAGGGATAGCAGACTTGCGCCCAGCCGGTAAGCCCCGGTTTAACAAAGTGCCGTTTTGAGTAGTAGGGGATTACCAGCTTCAATTTTTCTACAAATTCAGGCCGCTCTGGACGAGGACCGACAAAACTCATGTCTCCCCGCAGCACGTTGTAAAACTGGGGGAATTCATCAATTCTCGATTTTCTTAAAAATGCACCGACCTTGGTAATTCTTGGATCGTTTTCCGTTGACCATACTGCCCCTGTGCCTTTTTCTGCATCCTGCCGCATGGTTCTGAACTTGTAGAGCCTGAATGTCCGTTCGAACAATCCCGTCCTGATCTGACTGAAGAACAGCGGACCAGACGAATCAAGCTTGATAATCAAGGCAATCAAAGGAAAAAAAGGCAGGGTGAATGCCAGCCCGATAAGCGCTAAAACAATATCAAGAAACCGCTTGAAGGCCACAAAGATTGTCGTTCTGCGAAAGCCGCTTGAAAAGAGGAACCAGCTTGGCGTTATCTGCTCAAGCATCAATTTACGGTAAGCCTGTTCATAAAAAGTCGGCACATCCAAAATTTCAACACCGCGCATCTTGCATAACAGCATTTCCTTGACGGGAAGCACCCCGCGGCGTTCAGACAGAGCCACAAGGACTGCATCGGCTTTCTGTTGTTGCACCAACTCCGGCAAGTTTTCAGCATCCCCAACAACCAGAGAGGGATCAACTCTCTCAAAAACCTTGCCACTTCGCGCTTCCATTTCTGCCAAGGCTTCTGTTTCTGCAAGGCAGGAAACAAAACCAACAATTTCGACTTTTTTTGCGCCGTTAGCTGCAATCTCATTAGCCTCAAGGGCAAAATTACCGGTTCCCAGTATAAGAATCCGCTGAGGCAGCTTTACGGCATTTAACAGCAGGCGGAGCAAAAACTGACCACAGGAAAACAGTACGATAGCAACGAGCACCGTCTTCTTTTCAGGCAGCATACAGGGAGCCAGCATATACACCACAGCAATGGGCAGACAGGAAGTCAGGCCGGCAAGCATAACCCGGGCAAGAATTTCACGTTTCCTGAACTTGCCCGAATCATCATAAACATCGATCAAAAACGATGAGAAAACTACCGCAGCAGCAAAGATCACAACCGATACAGCGGTAAGAAAATACAACTCACCATCCGCTGAAAAATAAACCGGGCGGATACGGCAGGCAGCCTGAATTGCAACTGCAGCTATAAAGAAATCAAGTACCAGTTGAATAAATATACGCAAGGATAGTTATCCTTCTCCTAACGATTCACTTCTGCCAGTAGCTTCCTGGCAGCATCGGCTTCAGGAAACACCTTCGCTTGAAGCGCCTTGTTCAAAGCGGTAACAGCCCCCTGGCGGTTACCGGTCTGTTTATAGGCCAAAGCAAGGTGATATTGCATTGAGGGTTGATCAGGCAGCATTGCGGTTGCCTTTTCCAGCACCTTGCGAGCGTCATCATACTTGCCGTTTGCCAGAAGTGCATAGCCAAGTGTATCCAGCACACCCGGGTTTCCTGAGGCAAGCCTGAAAGCCCTCAGAGCCAGGTTCAGGGCCTCCTGCTTGCTGCCATAACCTTCCGCATACAGGTAGGAAAGGTTATTTAAGACTGGCACATAGTCTTCAGCAATTGCAATACAAGCCCGGTAACGTTCAATAGCCTCTTTTGTTTTACCTGTCTGTTGCAGGAGTGCTCCCTGGGCAAATATGGCGGGAGCATACTGCTTAGATTTCAGAATTTCAGCATAGGTTGCAAATGCAGCAGTGTTGTCCTTGGATGCCGCTTGAAGATTGCCCAGATAGAGACGCACTTTAAGATCTGAAGGATTGATCTGCAGTGCTTTTTTAACTTCGTTAATGGCTTCCGGGTATTTCCGGTCATATTCATAGATGGTAGCAAGCAGTTCATAGCCACGACTTGACCGTGGATATTTTTCAATAACTTTCCTGGCCTGTTCCAAAGCCTTATCGCTTTGTTTCAGGGCCATATATGCGTTTACTTTAAGTGCAATAGCCGCATCTGCATTCACAGGGGCAAGCTCGTCCGCCACCTTCAGGACATCTTTGAATTTTTTCTGACCGGCCAGAACCTGCGCCTTTTGCTCAAAAATTGCCGCATTCTTCGGTTCAAGGCGCTGCGCTTCAGTCAGGACTGACAATGCTGTGTCCGGCTGTTTTTTACGCGTCAGGTATTGGGCTTCAGCTATAAAGGCAAGGGCTTTTTTACTGGACTTGGCTTGCTTGTACTGACTTTGGGCATCAGCATCTTTTCCGGCAATTTCAAGTAAGGCAGCTAACTGCAACATAACCTGCAAATTGTCAGGGACGTGTGACAGAAGTGTTTTGTATTCCTGTATCGCCAGATCATTTTTCCCGGTCATGACATAATACGTTGCCAACCGTTGATATGCCGGGACAAAGGTTTTTTCAACCTCTTTAGCCTTCTGAAGATAACTGATACCCTCAGACTGTTTGTTCTGCAAAAACATGACCGTTGCCATACCGCTGTACAAAGGGGCATCAGCTTTTGAATTACTGAGACCTGCCTTGAGAACATCAAAGGCTTTTTGAAGTTTTTTGGAGCGGATATAGGTTGAAGCCAGCAGAAGACGATTACTCAGCTTGTCCGGAGCATTATGTACCGCTGCCAGGAACTCAGATTCTCCCTCACCGGTCTTACCGATACTTAAGTAGTAGCTCCCCTTCTTAATATGGGTATCTGTACTTTTGGGGTTGATCCGGATGGAGGTATTGAGTGCCTGCATACCTTCATCAAACATCCCTTTAGCCATATAGGCGCTGCCCAGAAGACTGAATGCCTCGGCATCCTGTTCATTTTCCTTGGTAAGCTTGACCAGTTCTGAAATGGCATCATCAGTTCGTTTCTGTGCCATAAGTACCGTTGCGGTCATGAGCCGTGCCTGACGCGCATTCGGTGAGTTATCGAGAATTTTCCTGAAATGACTCAGGGCATTTTCAAACTCACCACGACTATAGGCCGACAAACCGAGATAATAATAGGTTTCAAGCGTTGGGGCAATTGAAGCAGCCTTTTGCAATGAGGCACCGGCCTCAGCATACTGGCGACGGTTATACTGAACCAGTCCCTTTAAACGGTAGCCGTCAGAACGTTTGGGAAAATCCTTGATCATACCATCTGCCAACGCATCTGCCTTATCAAGGTTTCGTTGTTGCAGATAAATCAAACCGGAGCGATACAGGGCATTCGTCTCTGAAGGTTTTATCTGTACAATTTTGGTATAGGTTGCCAGCGCTTCGGCACTGTTACCTTCAAATTGGCTCAGTGCAGCCAGCATGTACCAGGCCTTCATATTCTTTGCATCAAGTTTTATAATACCTTCAAGCGTTTCCCTGGCCTTCTGGTTCTGCTTCTGGGCAACATACACCTTGGCGAGTTCCAGCTTGAACGCATGGTTGTTGGCATCTGCCTGTATGGCACTCAAAAGGTAGCGCTCAGCCTCAGGGTACATCTGACGGACAGCACTGGCGATGCCCAACACCTCAAGACTCGTTGCATCTCCTGGATGCTTTGCCTGATACGCTTCCGCCAACTTAAAGGCTTCATCAACACGGTTAGTGGCAGTGTAAATCTTGGCTAATTCAAGATTGACCTCTTCTTTTTGGGGACTTTGAACAAGAACCTTCAAGAACTCCTTCTCTGCAACCTCGTTTTTACCCTGGGCAGAGAAGGCTTTGGCAAGTTGGAAGCGGGCATCTGTGTAATTCTGATCTTTCTCCAGCGCACTCTTAAACAAAACGACTGCTGCACCGGGATCATTATCCTTCATTTTCTCAAGCCCTTGAGCATACAATTGCTCCTTGGACTTGCCGCATCCTGCCAATGCAACCACAACACACAGAGCAATTAATAGACGTGCAAGCACAGTTCCCTCCCGGTATAAAATAAGTATCTGTAACCTTTTATGTATCGTTCAATGCCGCATTCAAGAAATGCTTCTTCACCTGTTGCAAAGAAGCTACCACATTGTGTCCTCTTTTCAAGTGACCACAGCTTTTTTTTGTAAAATTTTTTTTAAAAAGATCATACGTGAGGTTTCAACGCCAATGCTGCATAAAAACATCACCTGAACCAGAACTTTTAGCCATCCCAAAAGCAAGCGGATGCCCTTTTAGAAGCGAAACATAAAAAGGCCATCAAACGTGATGACCTTCAGTAAAGACAAGCAACAAGACTAAACTGTAAAATAATCCGACACTATGTAAAGTTTTATGCGTTCGCCCCAAACCACCTGCAATGCGCAAGATCACGCGAGCCAACCGGGCTGGAAAAATAGTTACCCTGCATCTCATCGCACATGTGATCACGTAAAAACAGTAGCTGTTCCTCCCGTTCAACCCCTTCTGCAACTACTGACATTTTAAGGCTGCGTCCCACCGATATAATCGCTTCGGTAATATCAGCATCCTCTGATCTTGAATGCACATTTCGTATGAAAGAACTATCAATTTTCAAACGATTTATCGGAAAGCGCCTGAGGTGTGAAAGTGACGAATAGCCTGTCCCGAAATCATCAATGGTCAGTTGAATTCCCTGCCATTTCAGTTCTTCCAGGACTGAAATTGAAGCTTCAACATTATCAAGAAGAGTGTGCTCCTGAATTTCAAGCTCAAGACTGTGGGGTGGCAAGCCGGCAATAACCAGCGATCTGGCAACCATTTCAGACAACTCGGGATGCCGGAATTGCCGGGTTGACAAATTTACTGACACAGGTACCCCACCACGCCCGTAGGATTGCCACATTGCAGCCTGGGCACATGCTGCTTTCAGCACCCATTCCCCCAACGGGATGATCAAGCCGGTTTCTTCAGCCAAAGGTATAAAGCGACCTGGCATCAAAACACCATATTCAGGATGATTCCAGCGGACAAATGCTTCGAGACTGGTTAAGTATCTATTTTTGATATTAAATTGCGGTTGGTACTGCAAAAATAGCTCATTCTGTTCTATAGCCTTTTTGAGAGCTGCCTCCATCGTAGAGCGCTCTCGCATTCTATCATTCAGCTCATGACTGAAAAATGTGAATTTGCCCCGCCCACTTTCTTTGGCCAGGTACATGGCCATATCAGCATGCTTCAGCAACGTATCAGCATCACGTCCATCATCGGGGAAAAGCGCAATACCGATACTGGTACCTATTTGGAGATCCCTCCCGGCAACCTGAAACGGATGCGTTATTGTACTTATTATTTTTGACGCAACCCGTGCCGCCTGTCTGCTGCTTTCTATTGAGCTGAGAAGGACGACGAACTCATCTCCTCCCTGACGCGCAACGGTATCTGCACCACGAATATTCTCTTTCAGACGATGAGCTACCTGTTTCAGTAATTCATCTCCAGCTGCATGCCCCAAGCTGTCATTAATAGACTTGAACCGGTCAAGGTCAAGAAACAGTACTGCAAACTTCTTTTCATTCCGGTTCGTCTGGGAAAGGATCTGGTGCAGACGGTCCTGAAGCAAAACCCTGTTGGGAAGAGCGGTTAAATTGTCATAGTAGGCAAGCTGATGAATGCTATACTCTGCTTCTTTTTGTTCAGTAATATCACGTCCGATACAAATGTAACCACTTGCAGCATCTCCTTGCTCAGCAAGAGCCTTCAGTGACCAACCGTAGCAGCGAGCCCCCTGTGCAGTTTGCAGTGTTATCTCTTCATAGCAGGCCTGCTGACGGCAATTTTTCTTGTGAAGTCTTTCCAGAAACTCTGCCTGCTTATCACCCGCCACATATGTAAAAAAGGATTGTCCCGAAACTTCAGACTCTGTAACACCAAACATCTTGGAAAAAGAAGGGCTTGCAAACTGAATTATCCCATGCAGGTCAATTTTGAGCACCAGGTCACTTTGATGTTCAAGCAGTATTCTATAGCGGGCTTCGCTCATTCGAAGCGCCTGCTCAACCGCTTTGTGCTTGCTGACATCATACAATGCTACAATTACCCCTGAAAGACCGGGGCGTGCTAGGCGGCGCAACTCAATCTGCAAAGTCTGACTTTCGCCGTTCTGACTTTCACGGCTGATCTCACTGCTCCGCTCGCCCGAGTTACTCATCAGCAGCATTGTTATCTGGCTACAGAGCCAAGAGGGAATCTGAGATGACGCTGAAGTCCAATTCAGTAGATTTCGTGCGGCACTGTTAACGGTGGCTGATTCAGGAGTTACATCATAAAAAAAGAGGAGGGGAACCGGTACATCTTCGAGCACATCACCGATCAGTGAGCCAATACATGCATTGCTTAACAGCGCAACCAACTGCTGCAGGTGGTCCACACTTTTCTCAAAACGGTCTGTTGTGGATTCAGAGGAGCGGGCCTGGCCATCTTCCCCACGCCCGTCAAACAGCAACCCGTTTGTTTTATTATAAGACCCATTATTAAGAAGCTCACCCACATATGCCTCGTTATTTTCCGCGATCAAGCAATTTGGAATTTTCTAGCAAATGCTGTCGATCATGCGGTATGTTTCACTCATTATCCCATTAAAGTCATCGCATTGACGATAAATGTAATTTCTTAGAGCAACAAACGAATTCACATCAATACTGCTGATCTGAACACCAATACCACCGCCATCATCAAGTCTGACTACCCGCGCATTGGCGTTGATGATCTGAGGTTGCTGATCAAAAAGAGTAACCCGTAAAGGCTGATGCAGGGGAATTGATTTTGAACTGCGCATATAAAACCCTTGCAGGCTGACATTTTCGGTAACCCCTTGAATGGTCTGCCCACCAAAACTGACTGTTGCGTGGGTTGCAACCTTAATGCGTGTAAAGCACCGAGCGCCCATTTTTCCCCCGTTGACTGACTTTTTTACAGTGAAATGAACTAAGACACTCTTATGCAAGTCTGGTACCGTTCCCAGCAAATAGTTACCAAAGATCCCATCTCATATAATAAATAACATAACTAGCCAGAATTATGTTTGTTATTGAGTGTGACACGACACACAAGGCAAGACTTTTGGTTCTATACAAGAGAAGGTTGTAAACTAGTCCGGCAGCTATTCCGGCAAGTATCAGATGATGTTCAAAGCCAAAGAGAACTACTGTAATCAGAAAGGAGGAAAGTGTGTAGGTACCAAGCGGTACACGCTCAAAATCTGCATCAACAAGGTACCGTATAAGAAATGATCGCCAGAACAGTTCTTCCATTATCGGCACAACGAAGGAAGCCCCAATAATTCTCACGATAACCAAAGGGAGCTGAACTGCTGACGGCAGTTGCAACGGGTTGTATCCCGGAGCCTTGGATGCTCCTGAAAATACAAAGTCGCTTAATCCTATCCATACAAAAAAAACCAGAATTCCAGACAACAGCGCAAGCAGCAACGTCGGTACATTGCGCAAATCTGCCCATTTCAGCTCGGCATACTGTTTCCTGTAGTAGATAAGTAGACCAACAACCAGAAATATACGCACAGGATAGGTGTAAAGAAAAATGTCAGGAGGCAGCGCCACCCAACCTCGACCGGCAATGAAACGCAGTAGCTCCTCAACCCCAATACATGCCATGAAAGCGGCAAACGGTAAAACTCTGCTCAATAGGTTACTCTTCATAGTTGATCGCAGTACCGGCGATTCTCCCCTGTCAGACAGTTTACATAACAAAGAATGTCACGTTTCTTTACACTCATCATGCAGATTACACGCAGAGAAAAACAAAATCATGCCCAGCCAATCAAGCCATGCAGAGAATTCAAGTTATATGCCAATTAACTTATATTAATTATTGTCTAAAACAGTCATGGCACAATAGCCAGCACAGACAATTCAGATAAAAGCAAATAATATCAATCTATTCAATACCACTAACAACTTACCACCCAACATCATGCAAGCTTGCTGTGTACATAGTCAACCACACTCTGGATTGTTGTGAGTGACATAAGGTCCTGATCATTAACCGTAATGCCAAATTCCTCTTCCGTTGAAATAATTATTTCCATGATATTGATTGAGGCAATATCAAGTTCATCAAGCACCATATCAGTTGTAAGTTGCTGCTCAGATTCGCAGTATCTTGCGATAATAGCCATAACCTTTTGTTCTACTGTTTCCATAAAATGCTCCCTCCGTGTATTTTGATGTAACCTTCTATAATCATACCAGACATCGTATAGTTGGCAACCTTCAGAATGCTTGAATTATATAGTTAATGTAGTATAGATACCTACAACGGTCATAATTGGAGATACAAACATGAAGAAAACTACGGTTGCTGCTATACAGTATACTGAAGCCGTATTAGCCGGTTTACTCATCCGCTTCTTTTTAAGACCTTCCTCCATTAATGCACATAACGTTACTATTGCACTTGATCTGGCAGCGGCACATGGCTGTAGCATCGTTATTATTGCAAACCATGTTAACGCCTATGACCCCATCTACCTGTCAACAGCACTGTGCTCTAAAGCAGGAAAAAAGCTGTACCCGGTCTGGTTACCTGCCAAAAAACGTTTTTTTGATTCACTACTAAAAAATAAATTCATGCGCGTACATGGCTGTCTCCCGCTCGGTATTGGAAAAGATGAAGACAGTTTACGTTCAATGAAGGATATTATCGAAAAAGTCAGAACCGGTGACAACATTTGCATCTTTCCTGAAGGTCAGGTTTCTCGTGACGGCACGCTTGGCAAAGACATGGGCTTCGTCACATTTCTTGCAAGAAGAAACCGTTTGGTTGTACTACCGGTACATCTTTCCGGCATTGCCGGATTCAAAACAGAATGGAAGCAAATCCTCTGCCGTAAACGTCGACTTCAGATTTCTTTCGGTGAACCTATTCTGCTTGAAAAGGGAACTGACATTGAATGTATGTCACTGATTCTGTCGGCAGAAAACAAATAACCAAATAATTAGGAGCACCGTATGGTTGACACCTACAGCAACATTATTACTCGCTATATCAATCCAGAAGATAAAGAAGGCCTGAATGAGGCACTTAAATTGCGATATTACGTCTATTGTGAAGAAAAACAGTTTATAGACAAACAAGAAATTTCAAACACCATGCAGATAGAAACCGATGAATATGACGAACAGGAGTCCTGGCACTTTGTCGTTGAAAACAATCTGGCTAGCGGCATGGAGCACGTTATCGGTACGGTCAGACTGGTACATTTTTCAGAAGACAAAGGTTTCCCAACCGGTAAGTTCCATCCACCTCTGAACGACAAAATAAAAAATTACGGTGTCGGTGACCTGAACACCGTTGCTGAAATCTCACGGCTTTGTATCAATCCTTGTTTCAGAAAGAGGCGTGATGACGGTATGTTTGGTGTTGGTTCATACGGTGATGACAGGGATATCCGTCGTAAATACCCTATTGTGCTTATTTCTCTACTTCGGGAAATGTACCACTTCAGCAAAAAAATGCAGATCAAGTACTGGTTATCCAGTATGGAGGATACGCTTTACCGCTACCTGAAATGTATAGCATTGGAATTTGAACCGCTTGATGAAGACTATATTGAGTACTACGGCAAGGTAAAATCATACTTACTAAGCATTGATGAAGCAGAAAAAAATATGGCCCAGAAGCAGGAAGACCTTTTCAGATTTTTTAGTGCACCAACATAAAGGAGTTCCCAATGCCTGTAACTTTTGATTATGACCTTTTCACAACACGAAATGCCGGGTATGTTTCACCTGAAACGCAGGCAATAATCCGTAACAAAAAACTGCTTATTGCCGGATGCGGTATCGGCAGCAGCGTAGCGGTTTGTGCTGCCCGCATGGGATTCCAGCATTTTATTCTTGTTGATGGAGATGTTGTTGACCCACACAACCTGAACCGACAGTTCTATGATTTTGCAGACATCGGCAAGCCAAAAGTTGCCGGACTAAAAGACAAAATATTACGCATTAATCCTGATGCACAAGTTGAAGCGATTAACGAGTATTTTACCGCGCAGAACACTGACAACATTGTAAAAAAAGCTGATATAGTTTTTGACACGGTTGATTTTCTTGATCTTGAAGCAATTTTAAGCATCCACACCAGTTCAAAGATGCACAAGACTGAGCTGTTCACCGCACTTTCAATCGGCTTCGGTGCCGGGGTACTTTACTTCCCTGCCGGATCAGGCATGACCTTGGCGGATCTGCTGGAAAATGACGTTAAACAGACAACAGCCGAGGGAAGTTCAGGCTATGTTTCGGTCTTTGGCAAAGTGATTGAACGGATAGCTGCCCATCTTGATAGACAGGTGGTCGAGCAGATCAGTAAAGCACTGACCATTATGGAAAACGGCAAACCCTGTCCGGCCTCACAGGTTGCGGTGGGTAGTTTTACCGTTGCGGCCATGGCAGTATCTATGATGCACGACATGCTGGAGGGCAGGAAGATTCCTACTGCACCAGAGATGGTCATTCACAGTTTCAGGAACCACCAGACCAAACTGGTAAATATCGCAGGATAGCCTCCCACCACTCAGCAGCGACATAACTCTTTATTTAAACATCTGAGTACACAAACAATAAGAGCGATACCGTAAGGTATCGCTCTTATTGTTATTAACTATTAGAAATCAGATCAATTAAATCTATGCTTCTTTTCTGGCACGACGTCTGCCATACAGCCCCAGACCAAGGACGCCGGCACCAAGCAACATCATGGTGCTCGGCTCAGGAACAGCAGCACCGGAGACAGGGTCATTGATTTGTTGATCCCAACCATTAGAACCTCTATATGGTCCAACAGTGAACTGGAAAAACAAATCTTTATCATTCAGCTGACTATCCGAATCAAAAGTACTGGCGTAAGTACCACCTTTACTCAAGTCAACATCACCATAACCTGATCCTTTACCGTTGGCTGGAGATTGAGCAGCAGTCACATCCTGAACTATTGTTGGATTGAATTGTGATGACGGCAAAATCCCTGAAGCAAAATCTCCTGCAAAGAGCAGAGTGCCATTCGTAATGCCTGTAAATTGATCCAGTGCAGTACGCCCAGTATTGCTGAGGGTCGCAAAGTTTATGGCTGTTGAGGTGGCATAGAGTGCAAAATGACCGCCTACCTGCTCAATTGTGTAACCAAATGTAGATGCATTGTTTAAATAAGCCGTTGCCTCTTGCAGACCATAAATAATGCCATATACATAATCACCGCTAGATGCCGACCAGATATTATTCCAGCCATCGGTAACGGCAGAAAGACTAAAGACTCCCCATGTTTCATTCGGCATATAGGCGTTATCAAGTGACTCTGTTACACCTGCCAGCTTGAACTCGACAGGGCCTTGATAACCATTTAACGAAAAGGCATCAGCTTGGGTGGCACTTAATGCCGCGGTCATTGCTACTGCTGCAAGAATCTTTTTCATGTTTTTACTCCTTTTTACCATTTTGTTGGCATTTAGTTTTTACTTAGATTCTGGAATTGGAGATTTAATGCAAACTTAGAATCAATCTATTCACATTGTGTGCCAAAAACACAAACCTACTATTTTGTTATGTTTTTTCACGACTACAGAACATTACCAAATTTGAACCGTAAAAATTATCGACACTCCAACACCTGCCATTTTTTCGTAAAATAGCTCTAGACTCACTATCCATGCGCTCCTGAGTGAGTTTGATGACTCAGAGCTTGTGTAAGCTTTTCAAAATAGAATTTACAGATAGGGGGAGAAAACTGCGGAAATTAGACAGATGCTGTAGAATCAGTTAGTTGCTCTGCTTGGCCGACTATGGGAAGTAGCGTAATCCAGAAGATACGGCTCCACCTCTTTTGCCGGAAGCGGATAGCTGAAGAAGTATCCCTGCATGTCAGTACACCCCTGGGCATGCAAGGCATTCATCTGAAAATCGGTTTCAATGCCTTCTGCAATTAATTGCAGACCAAAGCCCTGCGCAATACCGATTATTGCCGGGATAATGGGAGACATCCGGTGTTTATCAGAGATATCACACACAAATGACTTATCTATCTTGATGGCATTAACCGGAAGATGTTTAAGGTAATTAAGTGAAGAATAGCAGGTACCGAAATCATCGATAGAGATATGGACGCCCAACGCCCGCAAGGCCTTTAGCTTGTCCAGTATTTCCACTGAATCCCGAAGCAGTGCATTTTCTGTTATTTCAAGCTCAAGACTACCGGGCGGCAGGTTGTGTTTTTCAAGATGGCCAACTATCTGCTCAACAAAATCAGGACGATCAAATTCCTGAGGCGCAACATTTACTGCCATTTTCAGGGTAGAAAGTCCCTTTGAACGCCATTCTGCAAGCTGACTGCAGGCCTGTTCAAGTACCCAATCCGTAATGGCACCGATCATACCTGCCTCTTCAGCAATACTGATAAACTCCCCCGGATACAACAGGCCGCGCAGCGGATGACGCCAGCGTACCAACGCCTCAACACCGACAATCTGCATCAGTGACACCGAAACCTGAGGCTGGAAGTAAAGCTCAAGCTCTGACTCTACAAGTGCTTTGCGCAACTGGTTTTCAAAGACAATTCTGTTCTGGCAGGATGTGCTCATGTCAGGAGTGTAAAATTTCACGTCATTCTTGCCTTCTGACTTTACACTATACATGGCAATGTCGGCATGCTTCAGTAACAGATCGACCGTCTCACCGTCATGGGGATAAATAGCAACACCGATACTTGCAGTTATCCGGCACTCCTGTCCGCCCACCAGAAAAGTAGGCTCCAGTGATTTCAACATTTTTGAGGCGATGATGGTGGCATCTTCGGAATAATACAGATCCGGAAGCAATGCCACAAATTCGTCACCACCTTTACGGGCGACGGTGTCTCCGGAACGGATACAGGAGCTGAGGCGCTGGGCAATCGAAATCAGCAACTGATCACCTTCTGTATGACCATAGGTGTCATTAACCAGCTTAAAACGGTCAACATCTATAAATATGACCGCAATATGCACACCGCGGCGCTTCGAGTTGGCAATGGCAACCTCCAGACGATCCTTTAACAGGCGCTGATTCGGTAGCCGCGTCAACTGGTCGTAGTAGGCATGAAAGGCAATGGTTTCCTCTGCCAGCTTCCTTTCAGTAATATCACGTGCAACACCATAGGTTCCCATATATGCGATCAGATCTTTTGGCGGGGCAGGTACAGCATCTTCATAGATACCCATTGCACTGAGCATGGCAACAACATGCTGTCCAGATACCGTTCGGAACCCTTTGTCCTTGCACTTAAGCCTGATCTCAACGTTAGTAGTAACCCTATGGTCCCTCCTGCGTTCATTGAAAGCAAAATGGGCCTTGGAAATATCGTCTTCATGTACAATGGAGTGATACGGCTTCCCCAGCAACTCTTCCCGCATGTAACCGAGCATTGATTCAAAGCGGCTGTTTACCAGTGTAAAGCAACCAAAAGGATCAAGTGTGTAGACCAGATCAGGAGAATGTTCCACCAGAAAGCGATGCAGCCTTTCCGACTGTTCAAGCCGCATAGTCATCAGGGCATGGCTCTGTTCAAGACGTTTTTGAGAAAGGGCTTGCCTAACCTTGAGTTTGATCTGAGTTGAGTCGTAGGGTTTTCTGACAAAATCCTTTGCACCGGTACGCAACGCAAGTATTGCTGAATCAATGTTCTGGTCTGCGCTGACAAAGATGACGCTTATACCTTGCCGGTGTTCTGCAATCCACTGCATGATTTCAAGTCCGGAGATATCAGGCAGGTTGATATCCAGCAAAACAAGATCAAGGTCAAGGGACTGCAGCAGACGAATAGCAGTTGCCCCATCTTCAGCTTCGTAGAGTTCCTGCACCTCTTTCTGCAACAGCTCCTTCAGGCTTGTACGCATTCTAGGTTCATCTTCAACAATGAGAACCCCCTGAGGCTGAAACGATGGCAGTACGGTATTGAAACCTGCGTTGAGCTGACTGCTCATGGCGCCCCCTGGCGGACTGGCAGAGTTATGGTAAATGTTGTGCCATGCCCGGGCTTACTGTGACAGGTTATCTGTCCGTCAAGCTGCCTGACCAGATCAGCAACAATTGAAAGCCCCATACCGGCATGTCCCTGTCGTCTCTGATGATCAAGCGGAACAAATAAACTTGCCAGCACATCAGCAGGCAGGCCGGGACCGTTGTCACTCAGGACAACTTCAATGCTGGACGCACCTTCCCGCATATACACGGTTCTGGTTGCGATCGTCAGCGCCCCACCTTCTGGAAGCGCCTCAGACGCATTGTTCCAGAGGTTAAAAAATATCTGTTTCAGTTTATCGCGATCTGCTTGCAACGTGGGTATATCGTTATCCAGCTCAAGCTGAACCGTAATACCACGGGATTCAAAAAGCGATTCCCGGTACAGCACCAGCATGGTTTCCACAAGGTAGTTGATAGACAACAGCTGACGTTCCTGCAGCGCTTCTGAAAACAGAGTCAAACTACTGAGTATCTGGGTGATCCGATCAATCTCTTCCTTCATAACGTCCAGTTCCTGCAGTACCGGAATATCAGCAGGCAGGCGCTGGGTCACGATAGATAAATAGTTTTTGATGATACCAAGGGGGTTGGCTGCTTCGTGGGCAATTTTACGGGCATGCTGGACAAACTTCTGGCGTTGATGTTGTTCAGTGGTGATGGTTTTTCTGTTCAGTTTATGCCAGGCATCAATACCTGAAGCCGCAGCCCGCGCAAAGCTGAGCATCCAGGGGATTCTTTTGAGCAATCGCGCTGCATGCAATGCCGATACAGCACATACCATAACGCCTATGGATTTGTTTCCCACAAGCAACGGCACATATATCAGACCTTCTGTGCCAAGAATTCTGGCAATCTGGACATCAACCAGCGAGACAACTCTGGGGGCTTCGTGGTTGAGCGTAAAAGACACCGTACCATCAACAAAGGTAGCTGTTGCAAGACTGTTACCTGAATCAATGGGTATCCTGATCCGTTGCAGCAACTGGGGCTGGTAATCACTAATCAAGCCACTGAGGACCTGTTCATCAGAATTAAGCGTTAAAAAAGCCACACTCCCCACGCCAAACAGGATTCTGGCGGATTCCTGAGCTGCCAGGTACAACTCGGATTCACTCTGTACCGCAACTAAATCCTGTTGCAGCGGCTTCATCAGCGCCATCCCCCAAACAATCTCTTCGGAAGGGTTCGGTGCTTTTTCCTGTTCTGCAAGACGAGGTATGTCTTCGGCAGGGGTGGTTCTCATTGGCATTGGCAACATCCTGCCCTCAGGTGTGCTGTGTATACCAAGAGCTTGGGCAAGCAGCGTGACGTTCTTTGTCGCCTGTTGATATATTCCTGCGGCACGCTCAAAGTTGATGCCGAACAACAGATCTGAGATCTCAAAATCAGGCGGTACCACAATCTGCTGTTCCTGCTGGTAAAGACGGGCATGCTGACAGATAAGGTGCGCCGTCCAGACAATCTGGCTCAGAGAATCGGCAAAACGGATATCTTCAGCACTGGCATGATGAAAGAGAATGGCGTCGGCCAGAAATGAATCGGTCAGTTCCCACCGATCCACCATCCAGGCACCGATAACGGTATGGTCTGTACCGAGACGCTGCCCCTCAAACACACGCAACATGTTCTCATCACTACTGGAGGCCAGAATATTACCATAACGGTCGTCAAGCGCCCCCAGCAGTAAGAGCTGGCCTATATCATGAAGCAGGCCGGCAAGGTACGCTTCTTCACAGTCACGATAATGCTGTTGTGCGGCCAAAACACGAGAAATGTCGGCAACCTGGAGGACATGCATCCAAAAGTTGTTTAAATCATAACGGGAGGTAACAGATGTTGGAGTAAAAACTTTTTGAATAATCAGGCAGGACGCAAGGGTTCGGGAGAGGCGTGTACCCAGAGTAACCAGGCACTGAACAAGAGAGGTTGTTGCCTTGCCTCGACGAAAGGCAACCGAGTTCGCGACAGTTAACACCCGTGCTGCAAGCGCAGGGTCTTGTCCGACCAGCTCTGCCAGCTCATTCACTGAAACAGAATCATCTTCAGTAAGGGCAATAAAGCGAAGCAGTATCTGGGGAATAGCCGGTAACTGTGCTGTTTCCAGAGAATCGCGTATACCCTGAGGGACCTGAACCACAGCCTTCCCTCCACCAGCTTTCGATAATTACCGGCGCACCATAATTCAAACAAAAAGTCAAGTCCAGAATAAATGTTTAACAGAGCGATCTAAATACAGTCCACCACAATGTAAAATAGTTTTACACCCTTGATAGATACAACAAGACAGGGGTGTTGATAATTCAAAATACAACAGTAATTTTGGATATATACAAATACTTTACACCTTTGGCATAATTGCTGCTAACAAAAATCCAACAGACACTTCAATTTATTTTAAATACACATACCGACATATGACGTACAGGAGATATCGCATGAAAGCATTCACAAAACCATCCCTAACAGCATTAGCCCTGTTCCTGACCGCTGGTAGTGCCTGGGCTTATCCTGTAGCAGTAGGTGACACTGTAAGAATGTACAACAATGACACTGCAGTACAATATGAAGGACACTATCAAGCTGACAACATCAGCGATAAAGCTGGCACATTTGGAGTATTCTGTGTTGAGCTGAATGAATATTTTACACCAGGCAAAAATTACAGTGTTGCCAGCATTTCAAATGGAGCTAGTAAGGGCGGGTTATATGGTCAGACCGGTACAAATTTTGACCCAATCAGCAAAGGGACCCAATGGTTGTACCACCATTTTCTTTTGAAAGACATTCAAAGCGTAACCGGAGTAGTAGAGAAAGATTATCAGCTCCAACTTGCATTCTGGTATCTGGAGAACGAACTTGATAACAGAGTTTCGCAAAATGCCACTTATTTTGATGCTTATCATGGTGCTACGGGCATTACCACAGATGCCGAGAAATATGTTGCAGCAGCTCAGTTAGCCATTGATAGAGGTGCATTTCTTGGAGATGTAAAGGTTATGAACCTGATTGATGCCAGCGGCAACTATGCTCAGTCACAGTTAATTGGTCAACCGGTTCCTGAACCATCCACCATGTTATTAGTTGGTACCGGCCTTATCGGACTTGGCTTTGCCCGCCGGAAGGCACAGAACAAGACTGCATAGTTCCACAATTATCGCTACCCCATTGCTTTAAACACAGGTTACTCTGGGGAGCGACTATGCAACAAACCTCAAACATGTCCGGGGGGCTGTCTAGAACAACAACGTTGTTTCGGACAGCCCCTTACATTTACAACACCTGTTTCAACATGCCCTTTGACAGATGGAGCATTCCTCACAATAGATGCCACCACCACTGCACATCACCAAGATTACTCTTTCAACATCAATACTTTTCCAACAGAGTATTTTCTCTCATTTGAGTAATCAGTATCGGCATCGCAGGCACATGGATATAAGTTAGGAGTGTACTGAGATAGTATTCACCTGACAGTGCCCTTGAATGGTTTGTGATTTACGCTGCCAGTTTGTAGTCCTCAGTATCTGATTCGTCGTTCTTTGGCAAGCCGTCTATGAAAACTGTATAAGGAGTC